>Ga0364867_10004_pt1 | contig 146000 bp, 122 predicted proteins | sample ExccelAu500001D4_3_FD_206915 | JGI IMG/M metagenome (GOLD analysis project Ga0364867, IMG submission 206915) | Enriched cells from Trout Bog Lake Hypolimnion, Wisconsin, USA - BchlTB.Aug13.5000.01.D4 | ecosystem: Environmental > Aquatic > Freshwater > Lake > Hypolimnion/Profundal zone | place... | reverse complement strand
ATCTCAAATCTGTTCCATTTTCAAGCAGATGGGTAGCATACGAGTGTCGAAGCCAATGAAGCGTTACCGGTTTCTTGATTTTTGCCGCAACAAGAGCATGCTTTAAAACCATCTCCAAACTTCGCTCACTATACTGTCCTCCTGCATTTTGTCCTTCAAATAGCCAGATTTGAGGCCGGTAACTTTTATAGTATTCCCTTAACATGAAAATAGTTTTCTCTGATAAAGGAACAACCCGGTCTTTGCGTCCTTTCCCCTGCCTGACGATAAGTAAACCTCGTTTACTGTCAATATCTGTCGGCTTTAATTCCAATAATTCCCCCCTTCGTAATCCGCACGAATAAATCAGACTTAACATTGTCCTATGCTTCTGATTATGCAAAACCCGCAGGATTAGCGCCACTTCTTCTTTACTCATCACATTCGGGAGCTTATGTTCACGACGCGGTCGTTCCAACTGTTCGGTAATGAATACTGAGCCACGGATTGTTTTGAAGAATAACCTGGCCGCATTGACCGCCTGGTTCTGATACGAGAAACTCAACTTCCTTGGAATCATATACTGATAAACAAAATCCTGCATATCTGCATTCGTCACCTCGGCACTCGTCCTGGGCTTAACAAACCGCAGAAATGTCGTTATGGCCATAATGTATGTTTTCACTGTAGAATCGCTGTACCGCTTGTGCTCCATCCATTGCCTGAATTGACCGATCTCTTTTAAACTTTCGGAATCTAAACGGGGTAATTCGGGAATTGTTTGTAGAGGGGTATAAGTATCATGTTCAACCCGCCCGAGTGCAACTGTAGTCTTAATACGATCAATCCGCGTATTAAAATAGTCTTTAAGCAGCTCAAGATTCCTGCTATAATTGGGAATCACCCATCTCAACTTCGAGTTATCCCACCTCACATATTTAAAGGTGCGCACAAATTGGATATCTGCTTCATTCTTTGGCATCTTAAGAATCAGGCTTTCCCCGGAAACCTCTATAGTTATTTCCGCCTCAACCGACTTTGTAGGTGAAAAAGTTGCCGGCGTGTTGCGCTCAAGCGGTTGATTTTGCGGGAGCTCAATATCCGGGAATAGCCCAATAAGCTGACGATAGGCCTCCTGATTACAGGGAATATGCCACGCACCGATCGTTTTGCTCCACCTGGCATCCGGAATCTGCCTGATCCTGGAAACCTTCTCCTGATTAAACGGAAAATCAACCCTCAGGCGATCCTCGTTATGATGAACGATCTTACTGGTCTTCATGGTAAAGACTTTTAAACCAAATAATCCTCCACTCTAACAAATATACACCTTTTTAAGCTAATCCTCCAGATTCGGCCTGAACTCTAAAAGATTCGGCCTGGATTCTGAAAGAGTCGGCTTAGACTCTAAAAAAGTCGGCTTAGACTCTAAAAAAGTCGGCTTACACTCTAAAATCTCTGCTGTGCGGTTCAAATAGATATACCTCCAATCATATCCAATGATCTGACAGCTCTCCAGCATATTATCGAGCGTTTCCCGAAAACATTTCCTGTCGCCGGAATTTAATTCATCGCCTTTATCCCCTGGATCTATCATAATGTCAAATCTTGAAGGTTCAGATATGGATTTCCAGTGGTCGTGACTTGCCAATGGAGTTAACAGTCAGGGAACAGGAATAAGTGTTGCTTAGCGGGAACTAAACTAGTAAATTCAATTATGAAAATGGCAATTTATCGGGTGTTTTTTTATCCTGACCATTTACAGATCAAAGCTTGCAAAATATGAAACCCGAATCAAGAGCTTCATTATTGAAAAATTACAACTGAATCTTATCTCACCGGGGGTGTTATGATAAAATCAGTCACTGTCAACCGGAAACGGTACTAAAAAATTAATCCCAACCAGATAATTTAACAATCTCTAAAATTAACAGAATATTTGTCCCCTTTTATTTAACCAGTTTTGAAATTGCCCTGAACTCATCGGCCCTGGAGGATCGGGTCAATTCAAAAAGGATCGATTCACAGGTTGAGGTCATAATGTTTTCGAAGCGAAAGCGTTCCAACGCAGCTGTTTTGCTGATCTCTGTCCGGGAAGTTATGCAGTCGGATATTACCACCGGGAAATAACCAGCCTCCTTCAGATCAACGGCTGTCTGCAACACACAGATATGGGCCTCGATTCCGCAAATAATGATCATTTTTGATTGATGTAGCTTCAGAAATTCCAGGTATTGTTCGGCTGCGTAACCGCTAAAATCTGTTTTTTCAATCGGTGAGAATTCAGAAACCAATGAGCTCAGCGATCCGAGTGTTTCACCTAATCCCCTGGTATATTGCTGAGTAAAGGAGATTGGAACACCCAGTACGGTTAACCCTTCCAAAAGCAGGATGCTGTTCTTTAATAAAATCTCCTTTTCATTCATTGCAGGAAAGAGTTTTTCCTGGAAATCGATAAAGAGGGCTGTGGTACCGGTTCTCGTAATTCGCATAGTCGTTGTAAATAAAAGAGTTATGAATTAAAAGTTATGAGATAAAAGTTATAAGTTAAGCATTAACCATTAAGCATTAACCATTACTTAACTTTAGAAGGTTCTCCTGGTATATTATATGTTGGAAAACTCAAGGATGAAAACTTCCGCTTTCGAGCGATAAAGAAATCAAAGATAATACTCCCGTTATAAATTTCGGAATGCTTGATCGTTAAGGTTTTTTCGAGTAAACCCGCCCGTTTGGTTCTGAGCTTGTTCAGGCTTTTGTAGAAATCAAGATGTGAAGTCAGGACCCCCGCAAAGGCTTTAAACTGCCCGGTAACCAAAAACTGGAGTGCTGCAACTCCATCGAGGATCATCCGGATAAGGAGTGTTTTAAAAAGCTCTCCTTGGGGAAGGTTTTTATACAAGAGAAACAGGTTATTCCTGAAATTAAGGTAAATCTTCTGAGGCGATCCGTAGGCAAGGGTCCCGCCACCCAGGTGAAAAACGGTGGATTCCGGATTGACAACCACTTTGTAGCCCTGGTTTTTCATCCTCCAGCACAGATCTATCTCCTCCATGTGGGCCCAGAAATCGGCATCAAACCCGCCCAATTGGTGCCAGATCTTTCCCCTGATCATCATAGCCGCGCCACTGGTCCAGAAAACGGATATCGGAGTATTATACTGTCCCAGGTCGTGTTCCCGGGCATCAATTATTCTTCCCCGGCAGAAAGGGTAGCCCAATTTGTCGATAAATCCTCCGGAGGCTCCGGCATATTCAAATATATCCGGCTGATTAAGGGATAAGATTTTTGGTTGACAAGAGCCAATTAGCGGATGGCTATCCATCATTTTAATCAGAGGTGCCAACCAATTTTCGGTCACCTCAACATCGGAATTAAGCAGTAAAATATATTCAGCAGAATTATATTTTAATGCCTGATTGTATCCTTCAGCAAAACCGTAGTTCTGATTAAATTGCACAAATTTAACTTCAGGAAAATCATTTTGGAGACAGCTGCTGCTATCATCCTCAGAGTGGTTGTCGGCTACAATTATTTCTGCCCAATCGTAATTGGAATACCTGATCAATGCGGGTAAAAACCGTTTCAGGTGATGACTTCCGTTCCAATTTAAGATAACGATTGATAGCTTCATAACTATTCAGATTTGACCAATTATTAAGGGAAATGCTGTTAGAAGGTGGAAATTTATTAATCAAGTGCTGTTATTAATTCCTGGACTATTTCTGTCTGTTTATGCTTCCATTTCCGGTGTGACCACAACCAGTATTCAGGATTTTCGACAATCAGTTTTTCCATTAACCGTGTGCTTTTTTCGGTAATTTCAAATTTGGGACATGCTTTCGCATTATCTGTAATTAATTCGAATTCAACCTCATAGAATCCACGTTTTACTTTTTTGGTTCTCCCGAACAAAACTGCCGTATTTAATTTGACCGCAATTTTTTCAGGGCCTATCAAGACAGCCGTTTCCTGATTAAGGAAAGTAGTCCAATACTGAATGTCGTGCACCCGCGGAGACTGATCGATCAGGAACAGGGCCAAACCGGGTGTCTTATTTCGAAAATCGTCGGATAACTGTCTGAAAGTAAGGGCTCTTTCCAGCGGAACTGATCCGAACCGGCTTCGCAGGTGGATATAGAATTTCTCAAAGGCACTGTTACGCAGCTTTTTATAAATGGCATATGACTTGTGATCAGTATGCAATCCCCAGTTGTTGAAGCATTCCCAATTGTTGTAATGTCCCATCAGGATAATTACAGTCTTCCCCTTATCCATGATTTCGTTGGGCATCCCGGGATTAAGGAATTTGACCCGTTCCACCACTTTTTTATCGGATATCCAATCGAAATAGAAGGTCTCAAGGAAACAATCGCAAAGATGATGATAGAATCTGACAGCGATCTGCTGACGTTCCTTAGTTGATTTTTCCGGGAAGGAGTTCGCAAGATTGGTGTCTACCACATCCCGCCGGTAACGGATCAGGTAAAAAAGAATGATAAAAAACAGATCTGAGATCAGATAAAGAAGGCGAACCGGCATTTTATAAATCAGCCACGATAATGTCCTAAGGAGATAATATCCGATCATTGGCGCTTTTTATTAGATGAAAGAATCATAGGCGTAATTCTGATTAGTAACTGGTTAATTGACCGGATATTAAGCGATTATCAAATAATAATGTTCAATATCATTCCAATTTGATCCTCTGCCATTCAGACGGAGACACCTGCAACATTAAACATTCCGATAACTTAAATGTCCGATGGATACTTTATTGATTTCAAAATTAATCTGTTTAGCCACTATTGGCAACATTTTCCCGTTTGTGTTTCCATCTTTTGTGAGACCAAAGCCAGAATTGGGGTTGATCAACAATCTGGTTTTCCAACAGTTGAAGGCACTTTTCGGTGATTTCAAATTTCGGACAGCCGGAGGCTGTATCTGTAACCAACTTAAATTCAACCTCATAATTCCCGCGACTTATTTTTGTGGAACGGGCAAACAGGACTACGCCATTGACTTTCCGGGCCACTTTTTCAGCACCAAGAATTACCGGGGTATCCTGGTTCAGGAATCTCACCCAGTGCTGAATTTCGTAAATGCGGGGTGTCTGATCAAACAGGAAGGCTGATGTTGAAGGAATCCCTTTCTGATGGTCATCCATGAGCCGTCGGTAGGTATCAGACCGTTCAAGTGGAATTGCTCCAAACCTGCTTCTCAGATTCAAGTAAAAGCTTTCAAAAACATTGCTTTTCAACTTCTTATAAATCGGATAGAACCGATATTTTGTGTATAGCGGCCAGTTGCAAAACCATTCCCAGTTGTTATAATGGCCAAGAATTACGATGACCTGCCGACCCTTGCCCAGATAACTGTCAGGCAATTCCGGATTCAGGTATTTGACCACACTTTTCCCCTTAATGGCTGACATGCGGTCAAAATACAAGGTTTCAATTGCGGTGTCGCAGAGGTGGTGGTAAAACCCTTTGGCAATGCGGTTCCGTTCAATTTGACTCTTTTCCGGAAAAGAATTGGTTAGATTAGCCTCCACCACCTTTCGACGGTACCGAACAATGGAATAAGTGATAAAAAAGAAGATATCAGAAACCAAATAATGAACCCGGAGTGGAAATAGGTGCATAGTCCAGGTAAGTGTCCGAAGTATCAAGAATCCTGTTTTTTTCATTCCGGGTAATCGAAATTTTGAAGATGATCAACGCCGATGAGGTGATCGGATTAAAAATTCTATATTGTTTTGTCAGAATTCAAAGCAAGAAATTGATGCACAAGGGCCAAAAATTCATCAAAGTAGGCGCTGTTTGAGGCGACAAGTTCTCCATTGAACAGGAATTTATGGGTTCCGTTAAAATCCGAAACCTTTCCGCCAGCTTGTCTGAGGATAACCGCGCCAGCTGCCACATCCCAGGGTTTAAGTCCATGTTCGTAGAATGCTTCAAACCGACCGGCTGCGACATAAGCCAGGTCGGTAGCAGCAGAACCCAGCCTTCTTAATCCATGTGAATGAATCATGAAATAGCGCATGGATGCAATGAAGGGATCAAGCATATCCATTGCCGAATAAGGGAAACCGGTAGCCACCAGTGAATCAGCAGTCGTAGCAGCTATTGTGACCCGAATCTCTTTTCCATTCAGATAAGCTTTACTCCCCTTCCAGGCATAAAAACATTCGTCCTGTGTAATTTCATAAACGACACCAAGTACCAATTCGTCATCCTCCATCAAAGCAATACTTACGGCAAACGGAGGAAGACTATGAATGAAATTAGTGGTCCCGTCGAGTGGGTCGATGATCCACTGGTATTTCTCATTGGAACTTGTGGCGGTTCCCTCTTCAGCAATAAAACCTGATCCGGGCAACAGGTTCCGAAGATTACTGACAATCATCTCCTCGGCCTGTTTGTCAACATAAGATACGAAATTGGCTTTCCCTTTAACCTCAATCGCTTCAAGATCAAATTTTTCACGTTCACCTGCTATAAATGCGCCGGCAGTTTTGGCTATATTCTGGACATCAATACATAGTTGCTCGAAATTCATGTTTTTGTGGCAAAATTAGTGATAATTCTGATGTTTAAGGTAAGGTTAATCGGGAATGGAATGATTTGATCCCTTAATCAATTGTCCGCTTCAAAAATTAAAAGATAACTAAACCATTAACCATTAACCATTATTCCTGTTTAACAGCCCTGATCAAACCCCGTCTCAAAAAGGGTGCCTTCATCTTTTTGTCGTAATAAAACAACATAAATCCATTTGAATGAGAGGTTTCGAAACCATTCCGGGACAGAAGGGCTTTAAAATCCTGCTCGTCATCCTGTTTATGGTAGGTGCAAATAGCCAGCTTCAGTGGTTTTTGTTCCTTCAAAACTCTTTTACACCCATTTAAAAGGCGGGATTCCGCACCGTCGACATCAATTTTTAAAAAGGATATTTTTTCGCCCGGGGCCAGAAAATCGTCAAGTGTGGTGTTGGTGGCATTGGTGATGTCACTCACGAACTTATTTATGATTAAGACTTTCTCCTTCCATGGCTCAAAGGTGGCATTCAGGGCTTCAATCCATTCCTTGTCTGTTTCAAAAAGGATAAGCCTGGATGCTTTTTCGACTGCACCCAGGGCAAAATTACCCTCAGCTACACCGATGTCGACCAGGACTTCACCATCTTCAATCTTAAACCGGTCGGTTAAATACCTGTGCGGACTTTGTGGATCCTGTTCTTTGGTTAACTCATTGAAACTATGCCGTATCCGTTTTTTACTCCATCTTTTCTTAAAATAGAGTTTTTTGCCATCGAGCATTACATAACGCAACCCCTTTTCAGCATCATCAAATACTTCAATAGCATCGGCATCGTATTGATTTTGAAAATGGTATGGGAAAACCGCTATTGGATTTGTCTGGAGATAGCTTAAAACGGCAGTAAGCTCATCATCAGGAGATTCAGGAAGCGAGGCATAATAGTCAAGGATTGAACTTCTAAGCTTTTTGGCCAGGATCTTTTTCCTGATAAATTTTGGAACAATTATTCTGTAAATCTTCGAAGTGAATGCACTCATATTTCGTAAAGTTCTGTTTTTCGACCCGGTAAATGTACAAATTAATGGTGATTACAAATTAACGAGTGGTAAAATGGCGAAAACTTTTCGCTGTGGATATCTGTTTTACGGGATGTAATCAACCAAATTTTATACGTATGGAAATCTTTAAATTCGTTTTAATGGGGTTGGCCATTCTGGTTGCCCTTTTATTGATCGTGCCCATTTTCACCAAAAAGCAATTGAGAGTTGAACGTGATGTAATCATCAATAAACCAATCGAACACGTGTTTGGGTTTGTGAAAATTCTGAAGAACCAGGATCAGTTCAGTGTTTGGGCCCAAAAAGATCCGGAGATGGTTAAGGAGTACCGGGGAACTGATGGCACGGTTGGCTTTGTTTCGGGCTGGGACAGCAAATTGAAGGATGTCGGCAAAGGGGAGCAGGAGATAAAAAAGATAGTCGAAGGTGAACGGATCGATTATGAACTCAGGTTTCTAAAGCCTTTTGCTGCAACAAATTATTCCGATATTGTTTTCACTACTATTTCTAAAACACAGACTAAAGTTGTGTGGAGTTTCGCCGGAGAGATGAAATATCCGATGAACCTATTTCTCCTTTTGCGGGATATGGATAGTTTGTTGGGAAAGGATTTGCAGGAAGGATTAGCCAAACTCAAAGAGCTGCTCGAAAAGTAACCGGGGCTTCCGAAACACAAATCAGCGAAATCTGCAAGGCAAATCTGGTTGCAGATTTCGCTGAGAAAAGAGGTATATTTTTTAGATATACTGGCAATGATAAGCTACCGGAGAAGCCGCTTTTACTTTGAATTTTACGTGCTGCTCAACTCTGAAATTCTCCCCTTTTAAAAAGGTTTTCCATTGTTTCTCTCCCGGAAAGAGAACATCCAGGCTTCCGCCGGTAATGGTCATAATCTCTATCGTTGAGGTTCCAAATTCATATTCGCCTGCCTCCATAACTCCTACCGTGGCAATCCCTTCTTCATTTTCGACAGCAATCGATTTTACACTTCCTCCAAAATACTCGTTTACTTTTAACATATCTGTTTTAATTTAATTATTTCATTCTTTCATTTCTTCATTCCTCAAAGCAAGTCGCTTGCCAGTTCAGCAAGGTAGCTCCGTTCACCTTTCACCAGATTAATATGGGCAAAGATGTCCTGCCCCTTCATCCGGTCGGTGAGGTAAGCCAGGCCGTTTGATTGCATATCGAGGTAAGGGGAATCGATTTGCTGAATATCTCCGGTAAAGACCATTTTAGTCCCCTCACCGGCCCTGGTAATGATGGTTTTAACTTCGTGCGGGGTAAGATTTTGCGCCTCATCAATGATGAAAAAACAATTGGAAAGACTGCGTCCCCGGATAAATGCCAGGGGACTTATTACCAGACGCTCATCCTTTTTCAACTCCTCAATCAGCCGGTATTCCTGGCTTATTGGACTAAAACATCGTTTAATTACAGCCAGGTTATCGAAAAGAGGCTGCATATAGGGAGACACTTTTTCTTCGGCATCACCCGGCAGGAAACCGATGTCCCTGTTACTTAAAGCTACAATTGGTCTGGCAAGGAGAATCTGTTCATAAATGCCGTGCTGGGCAATTGCCGTTGCGAGAGCAAGTAATGTTTTTCCGGTACCCGCTTTACCTGTCAGACTGATCAGTTTTATTTCAGGATCGAGTAAAGCATGAATTGAAAAAGTCTGCTCTGCATTCCGGGGCTTGATTCCATAGGCAATTTTTTTGTCCACCCGTTCAAATCGCTGTCTGAATGGAGTATAATGGGCCAAAACACTTGACCGGCTACTCTTAAGGATAAAAAATTCGTTGGCAAACGGAGGTTTTTCCAACCCTGCTTCTTCGACAGTCAGGAAGTTATTCTCATATAACAGGGCTATCAACTGATCATTGTAAGCTTTATTTTCGCGGATACCCTGATATAATACATTGATATCCTGAACTTTGTCGTTCTTGTAATCCTCAGAATCGATATGGAGTGATTTTGCCTTCATCCGAAGATTCACATCTTTAGTAACCAGGACAACTTTCCGGTCTTTATTTTTCTCTCGAAGATATTCGGTAATCGCCAGAATACGATGATCGGGAATATCTTCACGAAAGGATTCTTTCAGTTTGTCTGAAAATGGCTTTCCCGTTTCGATGGTTAATTTCCCCTTATTGACACCCAGTGAGATACCCCCATTAAATAGTTCATTCCCAACAATTTCATCAAGAATACGGACGAATTGTCTGGCCTGAAAATTGATCTGGTCATTTCCCCGTTTAAAACGATCAAGTTCCTCCAAGACCGTGATAGGGAGTACAACATCATTATCATTAAAATGGTAGATGCACTCATGATCATGAAGGATGACATTGGTATCAATTACGAATATCTTCGACTTTGTCATTCTTTTTCGAGCTTTTATTTCACCCTAAAATTAGAAAAAAAAAGGCCCAAAGAGCTTTTACCGTGCAGAATTTGTCATCTTTGTTTGCGATTTTGTCAATTAAGTCCGATATAATGCAAAGCTACGAAGAAGTAATTTCCTATTTATACGACCATCTTCCTTATTATCAGCGATCAGGACAGGCGGCTTACAAAGATAGCCTGGACAATACGATTGCACTGGATGTTATGTTTGATCATCCACATAAGAACTTTAAGTCTGTTCATGTAGCCGGCACCAATGGCAAAGGGTCTGTATCGCATATGCTGGCAAGCATTTTAATGGAATGTGGCTATAAAACAGGCCTTTACACCTCACCCCATCTGAAGGATTTCCGGGAGCGGATAAGGATCAACGGTGAAAAAATTGATCCGGAGTTTGTTGTTGAATTTGTTTCCGAATTTCTTAGTCAGAATACTGTTAAAGGGCTTGAACCCTCTTTTTTTGAACTGACAGTGATGATGGCCTTTGAATATTTTTCCAAAAACAAGGTCGATATTGCTGTAATAGAAGTTGGACTGGGAGGAAGGCTTGATTCCACCAATATCATAATGCCGGAGTTGTCGGTCATCACAAATATTAGTCTGGATCATACTTATTTGCTTGGGGATACCCTTGGGAAGATAGCCCTGGAAAAAGCCGGGATAATCAAGAAAAAAGTTCCGGTCATTATCGGAGAAAGCCATCCCCAAACCGGGATGATATTTAAAGGTGTGGCAACAGAACTTTCAGCGCCGCTCGATTTTGCCGATCAGAATTTCAGGGTTGGAGTCGGGCTCCTATCGAAAGATAACCGACAAATATTTACGGTCAGAAAGGGAGAGATGGTGATTTACCAAAATTTAAGGCTTGATCTTCTGGGTATTTATCAGGCGAAAAATATTTGCACGGTGATTGCTGCGGTAGAGCAACTACGCCACCAGGGTTGGATCATTCCAGAAAGTGCCCTGAGGAACGGATTAGAGAAGGTCTGTGAAAATACCGGGTTAATGGGACGGTGGCAGGTGATTGGTGCAAATCCCAGAATTATTTGTGATACAGGTCATAACGAAGGTGGAATGCGTGAGGTAGTCACCCAAATCAGTCAGACTCCCTACAAAAAGCTTCACTTCGTTATCGGAATGGTCAGTGATAAAGATATCGCAGGAGTCCTGAATTTATTGCCGCGGGAAGCGGTTTATTATTTTACAAAAGCGGCAATTCCCCGTGCACTCGACGAAAATCAGCTTATGAAAATGGCTGCATTTTTTAGTCTTCACGGAAAAAGTTTCCCCTCAGTAGCCGAGGCTATAGGGTCTGCAAAGCTGAATGCAGATAAAGATGACCTGATTTTTATTGGTGGCAGTACATTTATTGTTGCAGAAGCGATTCCATGATAATTAATTGTGTCACCCAATAGCTGTTTATTATGGAAAATTACTTCCATCAAATTATAGACTATCTCATCAAGGTAATTCAATCATCACTTAATCAGTTACTTGTCCTTTTCGGTCCGTTGCTGGTTTTAGTTTTGATTTTGAATTTCTCTGCCATCCTAACGGCCCGGTTAAGTCTCCGTTTTTGGGGCCGGAGAATCTTTCTTTATGGTTTTGGCTGGTTGGGTTGTTCAGTCCATGAGTTAAGCCATGCATTTTTCGCCTTGATCTTTGGGCACAAGATTAAGGAAATGGTCTTGTTTGAGCCTAACAGCAAAGGAGAGGCTCTTGGACATGTAAGCCATACCTACCATAAAAAAAGTATTTATCAAAAAATCGGGAATTTCTTTATCGGAATCGGACCTCTGCTTGCCGGCGGACTTGTTTTGCTACTGATCAACCTGATTCTTTTCAGGATTAATATCACGGAATTCAGTAAATACAGAATTTCAGCTGAAACCTTCTTTAATTTTCAGATATTCAAACAAATAGTTGTCGCCACATGGTCCGGTTTATTAGTCTACAAAAACCTGGTAACATTTGGAAATTCAGAAGTGTGGTGGAGGTCTGCACTATTAATTTATGTTCTTTATTCGATTGGGAGCTCGATGACACTAAGTAAACCGGATGTGAAAGGAGCATTGGCGGGTTTTCTGTGGATTGTGGTGTTTATATTGACATTTAACCTGTTAACCCGTTGGATCGGAGATTTTGCAATCAGATTTTTAACCCAGGGGAAATCAATGGCATACATCTCCGTATTTTATTTTTTCCTTATCCTCTCCTTTTTAGGGAACCTGATTTTTATTTTACTTTTTTTTGTATTGAATCTCCTCAAAAGTCTATTTTTTCACCAAAAATAAATTAATATTGCTTTTTCAAAGGTCTATTTAGAATTATTTGAAAGCCAAACTTAGCGTATATTTGCCATAAAAGGTGTTGCTGGATTTTCATTTACCCTGTTATAACCAAATGAAACCTATTAAAACCGAATTAATTTATGAATAAACAAAAACGTTTTGCCGTAATACTGGCTGGTTGCGGAGTACTGGACGGAGCTGAGATTCACGAGGCGACCCTTACTCTACTTGCCATTGCCAAAGCCGGAGCGAGTTATGAGTGTTTTGCTCCCGATAAAGAACAGGCACAGGTGATCAATCATTTGACCGGAGAGCCTATGAATGAGGTGCGGAATGTATTGGTGGAATCTGCCAGAATTGCAAGAGGCAAAATTAAACCACTCTATCTTTATGAGCCTGAGGTATTTGATGCAGTTATTTTTCCCGGCGGATTTGGAGTAGCCAAGAACCTGTGTTCACTGGCTTTTGAAGGGAGCGATTGCACGGTTGATCCCGAAGTTGAACTGGCCGTAATTGCCTCGGTTGAAGCTTCAATACCGATTGGTGCCTTGTGTATTGCTCCGGCGCTCATCGTAAAGATTCTTCCCGGTGCCGATGTGACGATCGGAAATGATCCCGAAACAGTTAAGGTAATTGAGAAGATGGGTGGAAATCACCATGTAACTGATCTTACACAAGTGATTATTGATAAAAAATACAAATTGGTTACAACGCCCTGCTATATGCTTGATGCCCATATCCTGCAAATTGCAGAAGGAGCACAAAATGTTGTTAATGAACTAATTAAACTAATGTGAACAGAGGTGTACGTTAGACACGACTGTTCACATTAAATCACCGGAATTAAAACCGGTAACGTACACTTAAGGCAATATTATTCCCGAATGTATCCCCATGGTTAATCAGTCCGATTTCTGGTCTGTAATCAAGACCTAGCTGCACTCCTACCGGAAATGAATACTCAATACCTACGTTTCCGGTTATGCCAATCAGGAATCCGCCGCTGTTATTTCCGGTGTAACTTCGATCCCAGCTCCAGGTTCCAATTCTTCCCCCGGCACCTGCAAACCAATCAAACCCATTGTCAATCTTCCACACCCACTGATAGATCCCGGCAAGACTCCATGCTGAATAATTAGTTCCCGAAACAATCCCAAGGTCCAGTTCCAGCCGGTTTAGATCAGTTAATCCATGCTGAAAAGAGATTTCAGTCCCAAATCCATTGCTTCCGGCAAGTCTTAAACCAATTGCGTTATCGGCTATTTGAGCGTTAACCAGATTGGCTGCCAACAGAAGCCCAAGAACAAAATATAATCTTCTCATAATTTTCTAACTTTTTAGATTAATAAACACCTTTTTGTAAACTCAATAATTATGCCAGAAGATACCCTCGTCAAAATGCAAAGATAATATTTACTTCACTAATGGTCACAAAAAGATTTAAATCTCTGATATTGAATATTCCAGGCCACAGCATTCTGTGGATAAAAAATCTTAGTCTCGAATGAATCCAAAACCATCCGGCGAATCTCTTCCAGTGACGAAACAACACCTAAGGCTTTGGCTTGCAACATGATATTTCCAATTGCTGTGGCTTCTCCAGGACCAGCATAAACCGGAAGATTTGTCGCATTTGAGGTATACTGGCATAATAATTCATTGTTGGCTCCCCCACCAATAATATGGATTTTTTCAATTTCGACGGGAGAGACAGTCCTTATGGAATCCAAAGTTGAACGGTATTTTAAGGCAAGACTTTCAAAAATAGTACGGATAATTTCGCCATGATTTTCCGGAACAGGCTGACCTGTTTTGATACAAAACGCAGCAATAGCAGCCGGCATGTCACCGGGATTTAAAAACTCGCGGGCATCGGGATCGATCAGACATTTAAACGGGTGGGCCTTAAGGCTCATTTCTACCATTTCGGGCCACGAATAATTTCGCTCCGAACTCCAGATGCGCCGGCATTCCTGCAACAACCACAGTCCCATAATATTCTTTAAAAAACGGGTTGTTCCCTCTACCCCACCCTCATTGGTAAAGTTCATCTGCTCGATTTCCTCTGATATCAGCGGATGATCACTTACAATTCCCATTAAAGACCAGGTGCCCGAACTGATGTATGCCCAATTTCTTCCGGTCGCGGGGACAGAGGCGATAGCAGAGGCGGTGTCATGCGCAGCAACGGCAACGACTGGAATAGCTGTACTTCCTGTCTCCTTCTGAATTTCAGGCTTAAGCGTTCCCAGGATGGTTCCTGGCAACACAAGTTCCTGCATGAGGCTGCTGTCAAAATTGATGGCGTCGAACAACCGTTGTTCGTATTCAAGTTTACCAGGCTTTAAAAACTGGGAGGTTGAGGCGATGGAGAATTCATTTTTCTTTATCCCGCTGAAAAGATAGCATAGAGCATCAGGCATGAAAAGAATGTCTTCAGTTATTTCCAGCTGTGGTGAACGATCCCTCTTATAGGCATGAAGCTGGAAAAGTGTATTAAATTGCATAAACTGAATACCTGTCATCAGGTATAACTCTTGCTTTGGAACGATTTTGAAAACCTCGTCCATGGCGGTATCCGTTCTGGGATCCCGGTATGCATATGGCAATCCTACAATCATTCCGTTTCTGTCCAGAAGGGCAATATCCACTCCCCAGGTATCCACACCGATCGACTCAGGCTGAATTCCAAAATCATGAATACATTTCTTCAACCCTGTTTTGAGTTCACCAAACAGGCTGAAAATATTCCAAAAGAATGATCCATTGATTTCAACCATTTGATTATCAAATCTATGAATTTCAAGAAGGCTTAGTTGGTCATTAGAGATTGTACCCAAAATCGCACGTCCACTGGATGCCCCCAAATCGAAAGCCAGAAAATTTCTTGTTGCCATTTGAATTTATACCAATTTAAATAAGGATATTATTAAGCCTTTGAATTTGCGATGTCAAAATTAACGGAATTATAGTTGCACCCTAAACTTTAAGCTAAAATATGAGCCCTAAGAAAGGTGGATTTACAATAATTCCCGACTCCGGTAGTAATCTGCCTGCTGATAATTAGATAGGACCAGTCAAATAACACTCCATAAAGCCATCCAGACCGGAATTACGATGATACATGCGGCATAGGAGATCAGCATCAGGCTACCGCTTTTCTGGGCATCGCCTCCATAGTTTTTGATCTGGATTAAAATAGCAATTGCAGGGGGAGAGACTGCCTGGATCAATATAACATCACTCATTAAGGAATTTATCTGCCTGACGTGCAAAGCGAGCATAAACAAAACAGTTATAAGAGGAATAATCAGAAACTTCACCCCTAAAACCCGGATGGTATCTGCAAAAGATGGCCATAGCTTTAATGAGATTCCTCCCAAAACTGCCCCCAGGATGAAATTTGCAATCGGAACTGTAGCAGTTCCGGTTAGCTCGATGGCATTAAAAACAATTTTAGGAATGGAGTGATTCAGCCCTGATAAAACAAAAGTAATTCCTAACAAATTTGCAATAAAAGGGGGAGTAATAAATTGTTTCCAGGAGAAATCAAAGAACTGGCCACCGGTACTCAGGAACTTTCCGACACTCCAAAGAATCGGATTAAGTCCCATAATAATTAAAAAAGTGTAAAGTGCATAAAGATCAAAATGTTGCGGATATATAGCCTGACCAAGCGGAAGCGCCAGATATCCTGCGTTCTGCATGCTGGCAAGCGGTAACAGGCTTCTTTTCATCTTCAGATCGCCTATAAAGAACAGAACTGCGAAGAGCACTCCGACAAGGATCAGACCTATCCCAACCAGAGGAAGAATCCACCATAGCGGGAATGTCTGAGGGTTCAGTGAATTAACGATCTTCGAGAAGATCATGGAAGGGAGCAAAACATTGATTACAATCATCGTCAGCCCCTTAACGTCACTAGATTTGAAAACCCGGGTGCGGACCAAAATGGCTCCGGCCAGGGCGATCAGCAATACCTGTATCAATGCCAGGAGGTTACTCGATAAAGTGGTAATAAATATATCAGTCATTAAAAATCAGATTCCAAGAACAAAAGTATAAATGAATTGTTAGATTGTATAATTTAAAAAGCAACTTTGTCCATTCATTCAATTAAACTTTAGATTAAAAAATGTCGCAACAACAAACAAAAGAAACCCATGTAGTTAATTATCAGTCTAATGAAGAAGCTTTTCGCCAGTTGCTCGAAGACTTTAAAGCAAGTATGAAGCGTGCCTTTCATGAGGAAGATAAGATTGATCAGTTTTGCAGCACGCGAGGACTGCCACCTGCCGTTTTAAAGGAATTGATGTCAGGCAATCCCATGGCGCTGTGCATTCCAAGTCAATACGGAGGATTTAACGGCAATGTCAAAGAAAATATTGCATTTGTCTCTGCAGCTTCATACGAATCATTGGCTTTATCCTTAACACTTGGAATAAACAACGCACTCTTCATTCAACCGGTTGCCAAATATGGTCAGGAATCTGCCAAGGTAAATGTCTTTGAACAATTCCTTAACCATGAATGCATGGGAGGATTGATGATTACTGAGCCAGATTTCGGCAGTGATGCCCTGAGCATGAATACTTCATGCACTGAAAAGGACGGAATTTACCATTTAAAAGGGAAAAAGCATTGGGCAGGATTAACAGGGATGGCCGATTTTTGGTTGCTGACTGCGCGCAGGAGATCTGAATCGGGAGGATTAATGCGCGATATTGAGATGTTTGTCTGTGACGTACATGCACCGGGTCAGAATATCGTAGTTGAAGAATATTTCGAGAACCTGGGGCTCTATCAGATTCCTTATGGCAGAAATCATCTCGATGTATATATTCCCGAGGAAAAAAAGCTCATTCCAAAGACTAACGGAATTCAGATGATGCTTGACCTGCTCCATCGCAGCAGATTTCAGTTTCCGGGGATGGGACTCGGATTCATTAAGAGGATACTCGATGAAGCAATCACTCATACCAAATCCCGTTTAGTGAGTAACAAGCATCTATTTGATTATGATCAGGTTCAGAACCGCTTATCCCGAATCCAGGCTAATTTCACCATCTGTTCAGCATTTTGTCTTAAATCGGGTGAGATAGCCGGCGTTGAACATGATTTATCAACACTCGGACTTGAAGCCAATATTACGAAGAGTGTCACCTCTGACCTGATGCAGGAGTCTGCTCAATCATTACTTCAATTAGTAGGTGCTAAAGGCTATAAATTAAACCACATAGCTGGAAGATCAGTAGTTGATAGTCGACCTTTTCAGATTTTTGAGGGATCAAATGATATTCTGTATAATCAGATCGCAGAGTCAGTTCTTAAACTGATGAAAACAGCCAAGGAGAAGAGCCTTTTCCGGTTTTTAAAGGGGTATGCCGGCAGAGCTGCCGAACGAATTCAGGAGATGGTAAGCTTTGACCTTGAAGCACCTTTTGCACAGCGCAAACTTGTCGAATTCGGTCAGGTGATCAGCCGGATAGTTTCGATGGATTTAGTACTCTATCTTGAGGAGAAAGGATTTCGCAAAGACCTTATTGATAATGCATTGATAGTTTTAAGACAAGAGATTTCTACCTTACTGAACACTTTTCAGTTTGCAAATGGTGCATTGGTAGTTGCTGAATATGAAGAGAATAGTTTCTGGCTTGATTTTTAGCGGAGACTTTTATAGCCACATGTGAGGAAGATTCCTGGACGAAATGTCGGGAAATTTTCCAAAAGCAGAAACCTTAGGTGGACAGCATTTTGCTGACAGCCTAAGGTTTTTCATACCTGGTAATCCGAAAGAAAGTTACCTGATGGACGGGTCAGCCCGGATATGTTATTAAACATCTTCCAGCTCTGAAAGTTTTTATTTATATTCGTGGCGTTATCGCACACGGTTAAAGTCTTCAATAACATTATTATAAATATTTAAGTTTCAAACGATGTCAAACAGGAGAGAATTTATTCAGAAATCTGCACTTGGTGCAGCAGGATTGACTTTAGGGGGATTAGGAATGAGCTCAAAGAGCTATGGTCGCATCGTTGGCGCCAACGATCGCGTTCAGGTAGGTATTTTGGGGTTTTCGGGGCGTTTTCAGGGAGCTTTGGGGCCTGCCTTTCAGAAATATGCCAAAGAAATGAATTTTGAATTTGCTGCGGTTTGTGATATCTGGAATAAGCGTCGCGGAGAGGGAATTGAATGGGTTAAAAAACACAACGGAACCACACCTCTTGAAGCCAAAAATACGGATGAATTTTATAATCAGAAGATGGATGCGGTAATCATATCAACTGCAGATTTTCAACATGCGGTACTTTGTGGACAATCGGTTAAGGCTGGGATGAATGTTTATTGCGAAAAACCATTTGCTGAGACAATGGATGATGCCATTTTCGCCAAAAAGGCAGTAAAGGAGAGCGGAAAAGTAGTTCAGATAGGATCTCAGCGCCGTTCAGGTCCAAACTATCAGGCTGCTCATGATTTTATTCAGGAGGGGAAATTTGGTAAAATATGTGCCGTTGAGATGACCTGGAATGTGAACCAGCCTGGTCGGTGGCGTCGAGTTAAAGAGGTAGAGTCCATCAAGGAATCTGATACAGACTGGAAGCGATTTTTGCTAAATCGTCCCTATGAAAAATGGGATCCCCGCAAATATCTGGAATTCAGATTATTCTGGCCATTTTCATCAGGTATTCCCGGACAGTGGATGTCACATCAGATAGATACGGTTCACTGGTTCTCGCATTTACCTCACCCAAGATCGGTGGCCGCCAATGGTGGCATCTATGTCTGGAAAGATGGCCGACGGAATTTCGATACCATGAGTGCCGTTTTTGATTATGGTCCTCTTGATAATAAGGAAGAGGGATTCCAGGTAATTTATTCTTCGCGTCAGACCAATGAAGCCGGCGGCACCAAGGAATGGTATTTTTCGAATGGCGGAAAGCTTGATCTTGACTTGAACAAAGTCACTTCCGAGGGTGGCCTTCGGGAGAAAGATGCCAAAGGGATGGGAATGAAGGAGAACTTATTGGCAGAATATCTCCTTCCTCAGGAAAAAGTGGAAACTAACTCAAATACAGGGGCCGATAGCCTGACCAATGCCCATATGAAGAACTGGATGGATTGCGTAAGGGCCAATAATCCAAAAACAAACGCTCCTGTGGAGGCCGGTTATAGTCATTCAATTGCCAATATTATGACTACGGCTGCTCTGCGTACTGGTCAAAAGGCCACTTTCGATGAGAAAACACAACAGGTGATGGCCGGAGGTAAGGTATTTAAATATTAATCATTGTTCCAGATGTAGAGACGCGCAGCTGTGTGTCTCTACATCTCAGACATATTTTTGAATAATTCGGGTCAGTTCATTGACCTTGTAAGGCTTTGATATATAATCGTTACAACCTGCCTCGATTGCCCTTCTTCGGTCCTCTGGAAGTGAAAAAGTTGTTTGTGCGATAATGATTACTTTGGGATTAAATTTCCTGATTTGACGGGTTGCTTCATATCCGTCAAAATGTGGCATGCCAATATCCATTAATATCAGGTCGATATCCGGATTATTGAGGCTGATTGCAATCGCATCTTTCCCTGTTCTTGAGATGATAATCTCTTTACTAAGGTCCTTGATCATTGCTGAAATCACTCTTACAGTGAGCTCATCATCCTCCGCCACTAATACTTTAAGTCCGATTAATTTTCGATTTTCAACTTTAGAAGGAAGTTCGGTGCAGGCGCCATCTTTAATTATTCCGGGTATATTCCCTGAAATTGAGAACCTGAATACAGATCCTTTGTCCACTTCACTTTCCACTTCTATCATACCGCCGTGTTTTTCAACAAACTCCTTACAAATAAGCAAACCCAACCCGGTACTTTGCTCTCCGATAGTGCCTGGCCGTCCGGTATTGACGTCAATCCGGAAAAGGTTGTCTACCATCTCTCTTGTCATCCCAATACCCGTATCTTTGACGGCAACTGAAATTAAGCCATCGTTTTCCGCCCAGGCTGAAATGGTTACCTGTCCACCTTGTCTGGTAAACTTTACAGCATTTGAGGCCAAATTGCGCAGGACTGTTTGAAACATATTCTGATCCGCAAATACTTCAAGTTCATATGGTATATAGAAGAGCAGGTCAATAGACTTTGCCCGGGCGGCTTCAGTAACTATCTTCAAACTGTCAGTTACAATTTGCCTTAAATTGAGCTTTTGCGGAATAAACTCAGTCAGTCCCCGTTCCATTCTTGACCATTCCAGAAGCTGTTCAAGTAAATTAAAGGTATTACGGGCTGAATAGCTCAATTCCAGAGTCAAATCATATCGCTGTGAATCAGAAAGATCAGCACTATCATTGGCCAGCAGTTCAGTAATACCCATGATTCCGCCCAGTGGTCCACGCAGGTCATGAGCAATAACTGAAAAGAATTTGTCTTTTTCTGCATTGGCTTTTTTTAGTTCCTCGTTTTTGATTCTCAGTTCGTTTTCAACCAGTTTTCTCCTGGTTATATCGCGTGCTGCTGCATATTGATACATCTTCTCATCCAGAAAAACGCCGGAGGTGTGAATCTCCACATCGATTATAGTGCCATCCTTACGACGATGCCTGGTTTCAAATATCGATGGGTTACGTGTCTGTTCTTCCATCTTAGCCATTAATTCAGTACCCTCCCATTTTGCATCCCAGTCTGCAATATTGAGTTGCAGCATTTCGTCCCGGGTATAGCCCAGCATGGTACAAAAGGCATCATTGGTTTCTATTAAATTACCACTGAGATCCAAAACATGAATACCGTCTGACGCAGCATGAAGCAGGGTTTGATAACGAAATGCCAGTGATGCAATTTCGGACTCAGCCCTCTTTAGAGCAGTAATATCGCGAAACGACCATATCCTGCCATAATTTTCCCCATTTTTCCCCAGAACCGGAGCTGAATAGCGGTCGAGTACCTTACCACTTTTAAGTCTGATCTCGTCCCTGCTTATTTCGTTTTTATGCTGATTGATGTGTCTTACGTTGGCCAGAAATGATTCCGGATCACTGGTCAGTCTGACAATATGATTCAACATTACTTGACTGTCTTCGTTATCCACAATATCCCGGGGAACCTGAAACATATCAATGATTTGCTGATTGAAAAGAACCCTTTTCATATCCTTGTCAACCACAGCCACACCCTCAATAGTAGAGTTAATCTGAGCCTCCAGGAGTGAAGATTTTGATTTTAATTGTTCCTCCAGCTGTTTTCGCTCGGTGATGTCATTAATAATGGAGAACAGAATTTTCTTCCCTTCATATTCAATTGGCGAAGAATGACATTCGATCAGACGTTCCTCTCCGTTTGCCAGTTGATGAGGAAATATGAAATAATTTTTGTGCTGATCGGCTGCATCTTTATACTCATGTTGAACCTGCCCGGGTGCCAACCTATTAATATCATCTATTTTCATCGAGGATAACTCAGACACGGAATAGCCGTAGAATCTAGAAGCAGAGGCATTTGCATCAATAATCCGACCCGTATCGGGATCAATCAGCAACATGATTGAATCGTGTTTGGCAAACAAATTTTTAAAACGTGATTCGCTCTCAATTAATTTCTGCTCATCCGCTTTACTTTCAGTAATATCCTCAAAAATGGTGGCAAACATCTTGATTTGAGGGGAAAAAGCCCGAACACGAAAATAGCGATTGAAGGTTTTTGAGAAGTATTCAAACAATAAGTGTTCCCCCGTCAGCGCAACTTTGCCATATCTTTTGATTTGTTCAATATCGGCCCCCGGCATTACCTGAAGGATCGTTTTACCAATGCACTCAGCCGGTTTCAACCCGGTATGGTGTTCATAAGCTGCATTGACTTCAAGAAAACGAAAATCGACCGGATCACCCTTCTCATCTGTAATAATCTCCTGCAATGCAAACCCCTCTTCCATATTTTCAAACAGCAGACGGAAATTGAATTCCCTTTTCCAAAGCTCCGATGAAAAAACGGCCTCTTTGCCGTTGTTATCGTCTTTATTTAAGGGAATATCCATTTCAGGATTTGATAACTCAAGTTGCTTCCTTAAGTCCAAAATTTCATGGATAAGCTCGGCTTTAGTTAAATCATTATAATTCATCCGCTTCAACAAAAGTGTTCGTATTAAAATCAGCAAGAATGTACGAATACGTAGTTTTCAATCGTAACAAATCCTGGTTACCATTCAGTAATAGAGACTGGTAATGGTTGAATAATATCAAAAGTAAGTATAAATAGTCCAAAAATTAAATATACAACAATTAATTTATTATTATGAATTAATTTGATGGATCTGATATTGATTTGCAAATAATGCTTTACATACAAACTCATTTTGACCAAGACATCCGTATATTTCAGTGTTTCACAAATAAAAATTGATTTAAATTTTCCCGGCAGGCACGAGTTCAATTTACAAAATAGAGTCTCAATTATCTGTATTTCGGACTAATAGTTATTAAACTCATGAACTCATCGAGTATTTATTGTGACTTTCTAGCTAATTTATTTTACTTTTGATTACCCGGATTTCAACGGGTTTATTGAAAAGTGAGCTGTTTAAATATTGTAATCAAAAAAATGATTCATTTAAGATATAGAGAGGCTATTCAGGAAGATCTCGCGAACATCGTGGAGATTTACAATTCGACAGTAGCCTCAAGAATGGTTACTGCTGATACTGAACAGGTATCGGTAAGCAGCAAGCAACGGTGGTTTGATGAACACAGTCCCGACAAACGACCACTTTGGATCGTCGAAGATGGATCAGGTCAGATCGTTGGATGGGTAAGTTTCCAATCGTTTTATGGCAGACCGGCTTATGATGCTACGGTTGAATTAAGTATTTATCTGGACAAAAAGCACCGGGGGAAAGGGTTTGGCAAACAGATTTTACAATACTGTATTGAAAATGCTCCTGCATTTGGAATAAAAACATTGCTTGGATTCATTTTCTCTCATAACATGCCAAGCCTTAAGCTTTTCCGGCACTTTGGATTTGAGGATTGGGCCACACTTCCCAATATTGCCCTGCTCGATGGAGAGGAACGGGGATTGAAAATTCTTGGAAAGAGAATCGGATAGCAAAGCAAGGAAACTTATTGATTAACAGACAAATCCATACCCTCCATTCACGTAACCACCGGAATAGTGTAGCTTGACAGGTTTTAAAAATATAAATTAAAAAAAATGAAGATCCGGGAAATCAAAGAATATCAGCCCGAAATACAGGATGCAATCGGCAAATTATCGACCCAGTTAACGGGAAAGGAATATAAGGTAGGGAAAGAGCGGATTGAAGCGATTATTTCGGACGAAAACAGCCATCTGATTGTTGCATTGAATGATAAGGGGTTCGTTCTTGGAATGGCCACTGTAGGAATCTACAGCTCTCCTACCGGGAAAAAGGGATGGATAGAGGATGTGGTTGTCGATGAAGGCTCGAGGGGACAAGGGATAGGTGAGAATCTGATAAACTTTGCGGTTGAGTTTGCAAAAAATCAGCAGGCTGATGTGGTAATGCTCACCTCAAAACCTGAGCGAATAACCGCGAACAAATTGTACAAAAAGTTAGGGTTTCAACTGAAGGAGACGAATGTTTACCGGCTTCCACTTAAAAAATAATCTTATCCAAATATTTAATAATCAGACCAAAAGGGGAAAGAAAGAATTACAATTGCACTGATTTTAAAATCTCGGTTTTTTAAGACTCCGGAGGTAAGAACTTTATTGACTTGCCGACACCCAAAATACTAATTTTGCAGCATGGATGATCAGACCCCAAAACCTCAGCGCCGCATACGATACAAGGGGACACACCCCAAATCGTTTAAGGAAAAATACAAGGAGCTCCTGCCCGGGCACTACGCAGGAGATATTGAAAAAGTGATGCTGCAGGGGCGAACACCAGCCGGTATGCACCGTTCGATTTGTGTTAAAGAAATTATCGATTTCCTTAAAATAGCTCCCGGACAAACCGGATTGGATGCAACCCTTGGATACGGCGGGCACAGCCTGGAAATGCTTAAATATCTGGCTCCTGGAGGAAAGCTTTATGCTACTGATGTAGACTCCATTGAATTGCCGAGAACCAAAGCGCGTCTGGAATCCTACGGATATGGTCCTGAACTCCTGGTTATAAAAAGGATGAATTTCTCCGAGATTGATCAAATAGCAGTCGAAGCAGGACCTTTAAATTTTGTGTTGGCCGATTTAGGGGTATCTTCAATGCAGATCGATAATCCGGCAAGGGGATTTTCATTCAAGGTTGAAGGTCCTTTGGACCTGAGGCTGAATCCGAAAACAGGAAAATCGGCAGCTGCTCTCTTAAAAACCTTATCCCAGGATGAATTGGAATGGCTATTCAAGGAATATTCTGATGAACCCTACCATAAACAGATTGCCAAAACCATTTTTTCAGCGATCTCAAACGGGGTAGATATCTCAACCACTATCCGATTAAAAGAGCTTATTGCAGAGGCACTTGAATTTCTTCCGCCGTACCAAAGAAAAGACGAGGTTAAGAAATCCTGTCAACGCTGTTTTCAGGCATTGCGCATTGAGGTCAATGATGAATTCGAAGCATTGGAAAAATTTCTCTGGAAACTTCCTGACGCTCTTGCGGAAGGTGGGCGGGTGGCCATTCTGTCGTTTCATTCGGGTGAGGACCGGCGCGTAAAGAAATCTTTTCAGCAATTATTCCGCGAAGGTATTTACCGCGAAGTAGCTCCCGATCCGATCAGACCCACACCCGAGGAGTGTAATTCAAATCCCCGTGCACGATCTGCCAAGCTGCGTTGGGCCATAAAAGCATGATTGATCATTTGCATGTCGGCCAAATGCCGTAAAATGGACTATTGCTTTGAAAAATAGACTCAATTATCTAATCTTGTGAAACTGGGTATATCAATCGATGAGATTTCAATCCCTTTGATTTTCTTATTCTCACTAAATTCCTGTACCTGCTAAAAAGGAAAAATCTTTGGAATAAGAGAGTAATTAATTCTAATTGAACATTTGTACCAGGCCTGACGTTTATCAAATAATACCTTTAACAAATATCCGTCAGTTATACTTTATACACCTAAAGCATAGCAAACTGGCTTACGCCTTCTTCAATTTTGCAATTAACGACTCAATTCTAAAAATTAAGCTAAAATGAAAATCGTAAAAGTAACCTACACCACAAAAGAAGAATTTGCCGAACAAAATCAGATTAATATAAAAGAGGTAATGGCTGATTTACAGAAACAAAATCACACTGGTATCAATTATAATGCTTGTTTAAATGCCGATGGCAAGACATTTATTCATACAGCATTTTTTAATTCTGATGAAGACCAAACCGTTTTAACTGAATTACCTTCATTCAATCATTTTCAGGAACAACTTAAATCCGGAGGACTTGAAATCCCACCCAGACAGGAAATACTTACATTGGTTGGCTCATCATGCAATATCTTTAACTCTTGATTTGTATCTGATTTAAAAAAATCCAGTCCCTATTCCGGAATTTTTTTGAATTGGCAATCGATAAAATTAATTCGTCGTATTAAATACTGATCGGGAAATAACCAAAGGCGCTATAACTATAATTGGTTATTTGCTGATAAGGTAATTTTTATCTCCCAGGTTGATCCATGGTTATTAGCCACAGCCAATTTCATATTTCTCAGATTTTTATGCTGAAAATAATTGAACCGGTATTTGGGTGAATGGTCATAAAAAAGGGAAGAAATAGCAGTATGATAATTTAATTATCACGCACCCTAACCTTCAAATTAGATGGAGACCAGTAACCATTTTAAAAACGGGGCGAAATCGAAAAGCCATACGAGTAGAATTTAATTATAAAACCTTCAAAAATGTTTAAAATTTTTGTCAGACACACACTCGAAGATTATTCTAAATGGAAGCCTCTCTTCGACGAGCACGCAGATGTTCGTAAAAAATATGGCTCAACCGGGTATTCGGTATTTGCAGGTGTAGAGAATCCTAACGATGTACTCGTGGAAATTGTATGGGAGAACAAAGAAGGAGCAATGGAATTTCTACATGATCCAAGCTTAAAAGCTACTATGGAAAAAGCAGGAGTAATTGGTGTTCCCGAATTTTCTTTTACTGAATAATCGTAAAAAATTAAGACCGTGTCTGGTTTAAACTCCAGACACGTTTTTTCAAATAAAAAAACCTGAAAATGAATCCAGTTGTACATTTTGAGTTGCCATCTGACGACAGAGACCGGATGGCTGAATTTTACACCACCGCTTTTGGCTGGCAGATGCAGAAGTATGGTGAGGAAATGGGTAACTATGTGGTGGTTACAACCAGTGAAACTGATGAATATGGGAGGCCTAAAATGGCCGGGACCATCAATGGCGGATTTTATCCCCGGCAAAAGGATACGCCGGCTCAATATCCGTCTGTGGTCATTGCGGTCGATGATATCAGGGGAGCCATGCAAAAGGTGACTGATGCAGGGGGTAACGTCCAGGGCGAACCGTCACAGATTCCCGGTGTCGGGTGGTATGTCTCCTTTATTGATACCGAAGGGAACCGGTTAAGTTTGCTTCAGCCGGTGATGGGTTAATGACTTTGACTACTAAATGGGGATAAAATAAGTGCAAACAAAATATCACATTCCTTGTTCTATAACTGATAATCTTTAAATCAATTCAAAATGGCAAAAGTCAACACTTTGGCAGTTGCACCGACAAATTTGGGATCCTGTGGATGGTTAGTTGTAATGAAAAGTAATACAAACTATGGAAACAAACAATAAATCAATTATTACCGTAGAAACAGAAATCAATGCACCGCTCGAAGCAGTCTGGAAGTGTTGGACGACACCTGAAGATATCGTAAAGTGGAATAATGCATCAGATGACTGGTGTACCACACATGCCACGAATGATTTGAAAGCTGGTGGCAAATTCAGTTACCGGATGGAAGCCAAAGATGGAAGTTTCGGTTTTGATTTTGAGGGATGCTATACCAAAGTAGCACTCAATCATCAAATCAGCTTTGTTCTTGAGGATGAAAGGAGTGTGAATCTTGTTTTTACAGCTATTCAGGATAAAACCAGTATCTCTGAGGAATTTGAGACGGAACACACCCACCCGGCTGATCAACAGAAATTTGGATGGCAATCGATATTGAATAACTTCAAAAGTTATGTTGAAACCAGTTTAAAATCCGAAAAAACAGAATAAATGACCAATCAAATTACACCATGCCTTTGGTTTGACAATCAGGCAGAAGATGCAGCCATTTTCTACACCTCCATTTTCAAAAATTCAAAGATCGAAAACATCAGCCGTTACGGGAAAGAGGGATATGAAGTTCATGGACAAAAAGAGGGGACTGCTCTTACCGTGGCATTTCAGATTAACGGACAATCATTCACTGCCTTAAACGGCGGTCCTGTATTCCGGATTAATGAAGCTATTTCATTTCAGATTTTCTGCAAGACGCAGGAAGAGATCGATGAATACTGGGTTAAGCTCACTGAAGGCGGAGAAGAAGGGAGATGCGGATGGCTGAAGGATAAATTTGGAGTTTCATGGCAGATCATTCCGACGATACTTCCCGAATTAATGGTTGATCCTGAAAAAGCAGGCCGGGTGATGCAGGCATTTCTGCAAATGAGTAAGTTTGACATCGAAAAATTAATGGAGGCCTGAATTTCATCCTTTAAACTTATGGAGCCGGATATCAGAATATTACCTGAAAAGAAGTTAATCGGCAAGCGGATGACCATGAATCTCGCGGAAAATAAAACTTCAGAATTGTGGAGAAGTTTTATGCCGCGACGAAAAGAGATTACCAATTTGCGGTCAACAGATCTGTTTTCAGTGCAGGTTTATGATCAGACACTGAACTTTGGGGATTTCAATGAAAATACCCGTTTCGAGAAATGGGCTGCCGTTGAAGTTTCTGATTTTGAAAGCATTCCTGATCGTATGGAATCGATTATACTGCCTGAAGGACTTTATGCTGTTTTTCTCCACAAAGGGGCAGCTTCTGAAGGAGCCAGGACATTCAGGTATATTTTCGGAACCTGGCTGCCCGGTTCCGAATATCAACTGGATAACAGGCCACATTTTGAAATTTTAGGTGAAAAATATAAAAATGACGATCCTGCTTCGGAAGAGGAAGTCTGGATACCGGTCAAGCCTAAAGATTAATAGCTGGCCATAGCCATTTAACGGGGATAAAATTGAATAGATCTGAAATAGGTTTACGAATTGTCGTCCATCAAGGCACCATCCCTCAGACTTCGGCAAATAATATTGCGGCAGGAAAAGAAATTAAACAAACAACATCTGCGTGTTATGATAATTAAAAATGAAGCCATACTCGGTTTAAAACCGCTTGGATTTATGTGGCCAACAACAAATCCGTTCCTCTTTTGCGCCCATCATCTCGATGATTACCCGGCAGGCAACCTGGAGATGGGCCCTGCTGCATCACTTGAAGGAAGGGATATGGGTCAGGACTTTACTCCGAAAGATGGGTGGCGCATGTACCACGGCCGGAAAGTGCCGGGTTTTCCGGTTCACCCGCACCGGGGTTTCGAAACCATTACCATCGTAAGAAACGGGACGGTTGATCACTCCGATTCACATGGCCAGGCAGGAAGGTATGGCAAAGGTGACGTACAATGGATGACTGCCGGGGCAGGCTTGCAGCACAGCGAAATGTTTCCGCTTCTGAATACCGGTTCCGGAAATCCTACCGAATTGTTTCAACTCTGGCTGAACCTTCCCAAGGCAAAGAAATTTGCCGAGCCCTATTTTAAAATGCTGTGGTCCGAAGATATTCCGGTGTATAAAACAATGGACAACAACGGCAAACTAACTGATATCGATGTAATTGCAGGTTCGATCGGAGGTGTAACTGCTTTGGCCGCAGCTCCGGATTCCTGGGCTGCCGATCCCGTGAATGAGATAGCAGTCTGGACCATTCAGATGGAATCCGGGGCGCAATGCAAGATCCCTGCGGCCGGTTCCGGAGTGAACAGAACCCTCTATTTTCACGCCGGATCGACACTTGAAATTAACGGGACTGCGGTTTCATCAAATCAGGCGATAGAATTAATATCCGATCGGGAGTTGACAATCACAAACGGAAATTCGAATTGCCAGTTACTCCTCCTGCAGGGAAAGCCGATTAATGAACCCGTTGTTCAATACGGGCCGTTTGTGATGAACTCGCAGGGAGAAATTCAGCAGGCGATGGCAGATTACCGGAAAACCGAGTTTGGTGGCTGGCCCTGGCCGATGCGTGAAATGGTACACCCCAGGTCCCGAGGACGGTTTGCCAAATACCGCGATGGGTCGGAGGAGATCCGGTAAGGAATTCAGACTGGTGGAACACTCCTCAACGGAAATTGAACCCGGTTAAGACAGATACAGTTTTAACCGGGTTTTTACACGATGTCTCATGGGATGGCAGATTCACTTAAAAACAGGTTTAAGGTGAAAATTGATTCCGCTAAATTTGAATTTCCGAATCACCTACGGAGATAAAAAATCCAGTATTGAATCGTTTTAGCTCCATTAATTGCAAAAAACTCATTCCTGCACCAAATACTTCCGTAAAGTTCTTGACGGTATCCAAGTAAATCTTATTTTTGTTCCGCTTATTCGAATTTCCACACAAAATAATCAAATAATATGGAGAAGAAATCCCCAAATCGCAGAACTTTTCTCAAAGCATCAGCGGCGGCAGTGACCGGAATGATGATCATCCCACGACATGTCCTGGGTGGCACCGGTTATGTAGCTCCGAGCGACCAGCTAACCAAGGCAATCATTGGTACCGGCGGCATGGGTCGCGGCCATATTTCCTATGAAGGGACCAAAGTGGTGGCCATTTGTGACGTCGATAAGAAGCATTTGCAGTTAGCACAGTCGATGATCCCAAACTCTGTACAGTTGTTTCATGATTACAGGGAATTATTGCTTCGTCCGGAAATTGATATCGTTCATATCGCGACTCCACCTCACTGGCATGGACTGATTGCCATGGAAGCAGCCCGGGCCGGGAAAGACATCTGGTGCGAAAAACCGATGACCAGAACTATTGGTGAAGGACAACGGGTCGTTGAAGAGGTTAATAAACACGGCCGGATGTTCCGGTTGAATACATGGTTCCGGTTCAAGGATAATTTCTACGGACTCGGAACAGAGGTGAAGCCGCTTAAAAAGGTGATCGAAAGCGGGATTCTAGGGTGGCCACTTAAAGTTACCGTGAGCGGGAATACCGGTTTTGACTGGAAATTTTACTGGCGCGGCGAAACCAATCTCTCCCCTCAGCCCATTCCCGAAGAGCTGGATTATGATTTCTGGTTAGGTCCAGCCCCTTACAGACCCTACAATGTTGAGCGTGTCCACTCCAAATTCAGGGGATACTGGGATTATGACGGCGGAGGTCTCGGAGACATGGGCCAGCATTACCTCGATCCGGTTCAGTACCTGTTAGGAAAAGACAATACCAGCCCGATCAGGGTTGAAGTGGATGCCCCGCAGCAGCATGAAGACGCCGTTGGTTCATGGCGGAGGATTGAATATACCTATGCCGATGGATGTAAAATTATCCTTGACGGCGAGAACAGGGATAAAGATGCCGCCTATATCGAAGGTCCGAACGGAAAAATATTCAAGGGTTTTGAATCAAATATTCCCAAACTTAAACAGTTCATCGAAACACTTCCGGACCCTGAACCAAGGGTTACCACCTTTTCCGAGTCGGTAAGAACCCGTCAGAAATTTGCCCTAAACGAAATGAACGGACACCGCTCATGCACGATGGTCAATATGGGTATTCTTGCTGTCAGATTAGGGAGAACGCTGAATTTTGATCCTGACAAACAGGAATTCATCAACGATGAAGATGCAAACCGGTTAATCCATCAACCCATGCGGGCCCCCTGGACAACCATTTAACCAATCATTTAAACCATTAGTATTTCTTCACAATATCAAAACCTTGGAGGTTACGATTTTTAAAACAATAGTCTAATGAATAAAATAGTTAATTCTTTTTGGGTTGTTTTTGCCTTGTTGGTGTTTTCCCTGGCGACAAATGCGCAGGATAACAGAACATTGACCACAAAAATTGCCGATTTGCTGGCACAAATGCCTTCAAACAATCTTCAGCAAAGGGATAAATTAGCTGAAGAGTTAATAACACTTGGAGCAGCCGGATTTCAGCAATTGGCAGATCAGTTAACCCCTTCAGGCAAGGGAGACAATACGGCAGCAGTTTTCGCCATCAATGGTCTTACCCGTTATGCCAGTCAACCCGGCAAAGCGACACAACGGGCTTTTGCAGAAGCATGCTTTATCCAGGCACTTGAGAAAGCCAAAGAGACTGAGGTTAAGGCATTCTTTTTGAGACAACTCAAATTAATCGGATCGGACAAGGCCGTTTTTGCAGCCGCGCCATACCTGAATAACACTGATTTATGCGAGCCTGCCACCTTTGTTCTCACCTCGGTCAACAGCGATGCTGCAAAAAATGAGCTGCTGAAGGCATTCCCTAAAGCAGATGGCACACGTCTGGTTACAATCACAAGGGCGCTTGGAGAGTTACAGGTTAAAGGGGTCAGTGGTGATATCCTCAAGAATATTACCTCCGGAAACCAAAACCTTAAAAAAGTATCCCTGGCTGCTGCTGCTTCTATCGCAGCTGTCGAATCCTACCAGCCGCTATTTTCAGCCGCACAAAATGCCGGATTTGTTTACGAACCCTCGAATGCGGCATCAGCATTCCTCTCCTATATCCAGCGGTTGGGCGATACGGGTAATACCGAACTTTGCGGAAAGGCCTGCCTCGAAGTCATTAATCTGTGTCAGGCACCTGCTCAATTGCATTTCAAATCGTCAGCATTGGCCATTTACAACCAGTATTTTGAGAAAGAAGCTCAGGCATTGCTTCTTAAAGCTTTCGATAACAGTGATAAGGCATTCAGATTCTCGGTATTGAACCTGGTTGAAAAAAGCAAGCTTGCCTCTGCAAAGGTTTGGATTTCAAAGGCAACCAAGGCACAACCCGAGCAAAAAGCTGAAATTATCACCATGTTTGGGAAGAAAGGTGATCTTTCAGCTCTTGATTTCCTTAAGAAACAATTTACCGGCAAAGAGGCCATCGTGAGTGAAGCCGCTATTTCAGCCTTTGCCAAACTAAAAGGAAAAGAAGCAATTACAGATCTGACTGCCCTTTTAAACAAGGGAATTGAACCGGCTTATACCGCTAAAAGATTGATGTCGCTCGTGGATGAGAAAAGTCTCGATCAAATAGCCGCGATCCTTGAAAGTGCACCTGAAAATTCAAAGAATGAAGTGATCACACTTATCGGTGCCAAGTCTGGAAAACGTTATTTTGATCAGGTTTATGCCTACACTTCAAGCGCAAATCCTGCGATCAAGTCAGCAGCTTTTGGCGCAATGCGGAACACCGGTTCACCAAAAGATATCGACCAGTTACTGAAATTACTTTATTCAACAGACGATCAGGAACAAATCAAAGCGATTCAGGACGGTTTGGTAAATGCTGCCTCACAGATCCAGGGTGAAAAAGATCAGACAGCCCCGTTACTGGCTCAATTGCCGGTATTATCTCCAAAGGGACGGCTTCTGGAAGTTTTATCCCGGTTGGGTGGACCTCAGGCACTAAAAGCAGTTTCCGGATATATCTCTTCCTCTGACCAGGCAGAACGTGATGCCGCTTTTAATGGTTTGATCAGCTGGAAAGATCAGGCTGCATCCGCCACATTATATGAAATTTGCAAAACGGCTACTGGCGAAAAGCTTTCAAAGGCTATCAGCGGATTTGTTCGTCAAATCAAAGGATCCGGGTTACCGGATGATCAGAAGTTATTACAGTACCGTAAGATCTTGCCGATCGCAGCAGAACCAAAAGACAAAGAGCTTATTGTAAAAGCCATTGGTCAGGTTAAAACCTTCCTTGCATTGGTTACAGCTGCATCGATTCTCGATAATTCGAATTCGGATTTAAAGGAGGAGGCCGCTCAGTCTGTCATGACAATAGCATTGCCTTCACAGGGAAGTAAAGGGTTAACCGGAGTTGTTGTTCGTGATGCACTGAACAAGGCCATAAACAGCCTTACCGGAAGTGAAAGCGAGTATGACAAGGCTAAGATCCGCAAATATCTCGATGATATGCCTTATGATGACGGTCTTGTACAGATGTTCAACGGCAAGGATCTCACAGGGTGGCAAGCCTTAGTCGGCAATCCGGTAACCCGCAAGAAAATGGATCCGAAAGAACTTGCTAAAAAACAAGCGGAAGCCAACCTTAAACTAGCTGATAATTGGGGAGTTAAGGATGGTTGCATTGTTTTCAATGGAAATGGGGATAATCTTTGTTCTGTAAAACAATATGGCGATTTTGAAATGGTGGTTGACTGGAGAATTACGAAAAAAGGGGACAGCGGTATTTACCTCAGGGGATCACCACAGGTTCAGATCTGGGATACTTCACGTGTTGAGGTCGGTGCTCAGGTCGGTTCCGGCGGACTCTACAACAATAAAATCAATCCGTCGAATCCGTTAAAAGTTGCAGATAATCCTATCGGGGAGTGGAACACTTTCCGCATTAAGATCATTGGTGATAAGGTTACCGTATTCCTGAACGGCCAGCTGGTAGTTGACAACGTACAGCTTGAGAATTACTGGGATCGTTCAATTCCGTTATTCCCTAAAGAATCAATTGAATTGCAGGCACATGGTACAGACCTGGCCTTCAGGGATATCTATGTGGAGGAATTAAATAACAGTGAATATACCGTTCCTGCCGATGAGGCCAAAGAAGGTTTCAAGCCTCTTTTTAATGGTTTGAACTTTGATGGCTGGACAGGCAATCTGATTGATTACCATGTTGATAATGGTGAAATCGTCCTTCATCTGGACAATGGACCATCGCATGGGAATATTTTTACATCCGCTGAATACAGCGATTTTGTCGTCCGGTTTGAATTCCAGTTAACACCTGCCGCCAACAATGGTCTTGGAATCCGTGCTCCGCTCGAGGGTGATGCAGCCTATCGTGGAATGGAAATTCAGGTGCTTGACAATGAAGACCCTGTTTATTCAGACCTGGCTCCTTACCAGTATCATGGTTCTGTCTACGGGGTTATTCCGGCCAAACGCGGTTATCTTAAACCAATCGGCCAATGGAATTACGAAGAGGTTATTGCCAAAGGAAACCGGATAAAGGTTACTTTGAACGGAACAGTAATTCTTGACGGAGACATCAAGGAGGCTTCCAAAAACGGTACATTGGATCACCGCGAACATCCGGGTCTTTTAAATCCGAAAGGTCATATTGGCTTTCTGGGACATGGATCAGTTGTGAAATTTAAAAATATCAGGCTGAAAGAATTAGGTAAAAAATAAACCATATATTTTCTATCTTCTTAATTTTCAGTAAGTAAATTTCGATTGCAGTTATTTAAGCCACTCTTTTCAGGCAATCAACCTGGAAGAGTGGCTTAATTTCGTTCAATAACTTTTGTCAAACCATTTATCCATGCTATTTTTGGGAAGTTTAATGAGTTGACCTTCAAAATAGCTTCTTGTCTTAAAGTTTTTACGGGTTTCCTGAGGCATCAGCTATTTTTTGGAAGGACACCATAAATAATAATTAAGTTCTAGCACCAGTCGGTTAAAGTGAAGTTGAAGATTAAGAAAATTGGCATAAACCTGTTAAAACTGGGTTTTTCTGTGGGAGCAATATGGTGGGTGATGTCTAAAATTTCGTTTAAAGAGGTTTTAGGGGTCTTCTCAAAAGCCAATATTTACTACCTGGTTGCTGCCTTTATTCTTCTGGTGATCTCCTTTATTTTTTCAGCCTTCCGCCAAAATCTCTCTTTCCGGAATACAGGTGCCCACATTTCCCAATCCTTAAACATCAAACTATTCTGGCTTGGAATGTTTTATAATTTGTTCCTGCCGGGAGGAATCGGTGGAGATGGATATAAAGTCTACCTGGTAAACAAATACCGGAGAAACGGGCTCAAAAAAAACATAGGCACCATGCTGGTGAACCGGATTGCCGGGCTGGTTGCGATCGGAATGATAACGGTTGTCTTATATTACCTGTCAGGATTGCATATCCCTTATGGTAAGGGAGTATGGATTGCCATACCCATGATTTATCTCTTTTATCTTGTAGTACTCAAATATTTCTTTAAAAGTTTTCTGAATATTCATGCCGGACTATTCTGGTGGTCGCTGGCTTTGCAGGGGATGCAATTTATCTCTGCCATTATGATTCTTTCGGCATTCCATCAGACCAGTAATTTGTTTGATTATCTCTTTTTGTTCTTCGTATCCGCCATTGCAACCGCACTTCCAATCACAATCGGTGGAATTGGGGCACGTGAGATGGTATTTTTGATTGGGGCCAAAACACTGGGACTTGACAATGAATTGTGTATTGCATTAAGTATCATGTTTTTCCTGCTTTCTGCAATTATCTCCTTCGGCGGATTGTATTGGGTTTTTCTCCCTCCGTTCAGACGTGAAACGGTTCCTGATCCGATAGCAGAAGTCAGTATTGAACCCTAATATTCTCAAAATTATTTGGTCCAATTCGAATTCAGCTGGCAATACCGATTTAATGCATTAACCCTGGTTTTTATTTCATTCCCGCCATCTCATGATGAAATACCTGATTATCATATTCTATCTACTTGCAATGATTTTAATCGGGGTCATTTCGGCCCGAAAAATAAGGTCCGAAAAAGACTATTATGTGGCCGGAAAGCGGGGAAATCTCTGGCAGATTACGGGTTCACTTCTTGCTACAATTTTGGGAAGTTCTGCCATCCTGGGGACCGCTGATCTGGCGTTGACCCAGGGGTGGGCAGCATGCTGGCTGCTGCTGTGTGCCTCATTTGGTCTCTTGATGCTGGTTCCGGTATCGATGATTGTGCGGCGAAAAGGAAAGTATACACTTCCGCAAATGATCGGGGACTTTTATGGGACAGAGGCAAAGATGATCTCCTCGTTCATTATCTCCATTGCCTGGATAGGGATTATTGCTGCCCAGATTATCGGAGCGGCCAAAATCATGAGTGGTTTTACCGGATTAAATTATTCTCTGGGAGTATGGGGCTCAGGGATGATATTTATTTTTTATACCCTTATCGGAGGGCAGATATCCGTATTAAAAACCGATCTTTATCAATCGTTTATTATTATCGGAGGGATTTTACTTACTTCAGTCTATATTTTCTTCAGGGAACCAATTTCTCCAATGGCAATGACTTCCTTGAAATTTCCTTTTAACGAAGGGTTTCATCCCTTTGATCTGATGGTACTTATACTAACCTATTCATCCACCTTCGTTGTAGGTCCTGACATCTATTCCCGCCTTTTTTGTGCCGAAAATGAAGTTACAGCGAGGAAGAGTGTCCTGATCAGTGCATTGGTACTTATCCCTTTTTCGTTGTGCATCACCTATCTGGGAGTATTTGCGGCATACAAATTCCCCGAAATTCACCATCAGAATGGTTCTGCACTCATTCCCGTGATGCTTGCAACTTTGCCGGAATGGGGTATCGGGATTCTTGTTGCAGCCCTGTTGTCTGCCGTAATGTCGACAGGTTCGACCACATTACTAACCTCATCAACGATCATCAGCGATCCCCTTTCGAAGGGTCTGGATAAGCGTCACTCGATGAGAAACACCAAAATTATCATGCTGGTTATCGGATTATCAAGTATTTTGCTTTCTCTTAGTGTTCATTCAATTATTCAATCGCTGCTTATCGCTTTGACCATATTCTCAGGTGCTTTTATCATTCCGACAATTGCCGGCCTTTTCGGTTTTACGGCCAGTAGAAGCCGAAGCAGCTCCGCGATGATAATCGGTGGTATTGTTGCACTTACGGGTAAGGTCATCGCCCTAAAAGTTGGGTATTTGCCTGGTAATTTACTAATAATCACAGGATTCATACTGAATGGTCTAATTCTTTTTAGCGGTATCCGGACTAAAAATAATTAATTTCGTACTTTTGTCAACCGGAAAATTAAATCAATACAGAAATGAATCTGCTCCGAATGCTATTCCCGATAGGTATTATTTTGCTTCTGATATCATGCAAAGAGCCTCCTCCACGGCCGGTCATAAGATTGATTCCATCGCCGGCACAAGCCATCGATCGCAATGGAATTTTTGTTATTTCCGAAGCCACCAGAATCGAGATCAACAGTGAAAATGAGTCAATCCAACATATTGCCGGATTTTTAACCAGTCATATCGAGAAATATTTTGGAATAACCAACAAAGTCGTCGCTTTTGGATCGGGTGGAAATCATTTCATATCACTTAAAATAGAATCCAATCTCAAAATAGGTAAAGAAGATTATCACCTTACAGTTTTACCCGATGGCATAACAATTGAAGCTGCAGCTCCCAACGGTCTGTTTTATGGAATCCAGACCCTGATCCAATTAATGCCTTCAACCCCCAAAAAGCTGACAGAGATCATTTTGCCTGGCGTAGAGATTAATGACACCCCACGGTTTGGCTGGAGGGGAATACAGTTGGATGTAAGCCGCCATTTTATGCCTAAGGAATTCATTTTTAAGCTTCTTGATGAAATGGCAATGCATAAATTGAACACTTTTCAATGGCATTTGGCCGATGATCAGGGATGGAGAATTGAGATCAAAAAATACCCTTTGCTGACTGAAACAGGGGCAGTACGTAAAAAAACAATGATAGGACATATCAACGATCCAGCAGGAACAGATACTGTCTCTTACGGCGGATTTTACACCCAAAGTGATGTCCGTGAAATAGTATCTTATGCTTCAGAGCGTTTCATTACTGTTATTCCGGGCGTTGAAATGCCTGGACACGCTCTGGCAGCTTTAGCGGCTTATCCTGAACTGGGATGTACGGCAGCTCCCTACGAGGTAGCAACCAAATGGGGAATATTCAGCGAAATCTATTGCCCGGGGAAAGAGGGCACGTTTTCCTTTTTGAATGATGTACTTACCGAAATGGCCGGTCTATTTCCCGGAAAATATTTTCATATCGGCGGAGCGGATTGTCCAAAGGTAAGATGGGAAAATTGCACACAATGCCAGCTTAGGATGAAAAACGACAGTTTAAATTCAACCCGTGAGCTGAATCATTATTTTATTCAAAGAATCCGTAAAACACTCTCCTCACTCGGCAAAGAGAGTGTGACATGGGATGAAAATCTAAAAGATACCCTGCAAACAAATGGCATTGTGTTATCATGGCATAATGAGGATGGGGTAATTGCAGCAACAAAAAGAAAAATTCAGACTGTTGTCACACCAGCAAAGTTTTACAATTTCGATCAGTATCAGAGTAATCCAAAAAACGAGCCGCTTGCGGTAGGTGGCTTGCTGACCCTTGAACAAGTCTACAAATTCGAACCGGTCCCATCGGTCCTGACCAATAAAGAAGCCAGATATATCATTGGTATACAGGCAAATATATGGACGCCTTATATGAAAACTCCCACACATGTTGAATATATGACCTTCCCCCGCGCCGCGGCCCTGGCAGAAGTGGCCTGGTCACCAAAAGCCGGCAAAAACTACCCCTGGTTCAAAAAACGGTTGTTGGAACAAATCAAACGATACAATGCCGAAAAAATCACCTATTGCAAGTCTGAATTAAAATTACCAGTAAATTGATACAAAAAATAGCCGGTCACCAAGAGAGGTAACCGGCCTTTAAAATTTTATAAGCCAACCTTATTTAGCTACAATAACCAGGACTTTAGAAAGGCTCCAGAAATCTTTGGCGTTGGTAATCACAATTTTATCGACTGTTTTATTACCTTCGATACGGTAGGAACCTGTTGGATGGTTTGTTACAATGTTGATCTTCTTTTTCATCACCGGGATTTCACTAACTTTGGTGATATCCACTTTTGTGAAATCATTCATATTAAGATCAGCCATCACATTTTTTGTACGGCCAATTCCGATAAATCCTCCTGTACCGGAGATAATCTTTTTATCCTTCAGTTCGCGGTTTGTTCCGATTACATAATAAGCGGTATTCAAAGCTTCAGTTTTAGCATCTATATCCGCCTGTTTTTTCTGATTGTCAGCAGTCAAATTATTTACATTGGTATTTAAATCTGCCACTTTGACGTTCAGATCCTTAACCTGGATATTAAGTTTTCCCAATTCATCAGTCAGTTGGGCAATCTGTGCGTTTTTCTCATCAATGGATTTGTTGAGGTTGTCGATCATCAGCTGGAGTTCCTTCGCATGTTTATTTGATTTGCTAAGCTTGGATGTGAGTTCGGCAACCAATTTACGATTCTTTTGCAGCAGGTCGTAGATATAATGTATATCACTCTTAATCTGCTCCTTACGTGATCCTTTAACTTCACCTTCCTTGGCACTCTTATCAATTATGCGTTCTACACGTTTAATAGAATCCAGATTAGCTTCAACTTCGTTAAAGGTCGTAACAAAATCTGCAATGTTAGAATCTTTATCAGTTCCAACAGCCCGTAAGCTATCGTTTTGCGCCTTTAAACGGGCAATTTGTTCTTTTCGGTGAGCACATCCGGAGGTCAAAATAATAACCGGAATCAACAATACATAGATTAATTTTCTCATGTCCTGAATCTTTTAAATTAAATATTAACCAAAACTAATGGAATTTTTGCAAATACAGAAATAATTTATGAATTATTAACTATACATCTTATTTTTTCGCTCTTTCAATTCCTCGTTAGAAATGTAATCATCGTATTCTGTGATCTTGTCAATAATGCCTTTAGGGGTCAACTCTATTACCCGGTTCGCAATCGTTTGGATAAATTCATGGTCATGTGACGACATCAGCACGTTCCCCTTAAAATTGGTAAGCGTATTGTTGAAAGCCTGAATTGATTCAAGGTCAAGGTGATTCGTAGGTGTATCCAGAACCAGAACATTGGCATTTCGAAGCATCATCCGGGAGATCATACAACGCATCTTTTCTCCCCCCGAAAGGACAGATATTTTCTTGTAAATCTCTTCCCCCGAAAAAAGCATTTTACCCAGATATCCTCTGATATAGTTTTCACTGGTATCGCTTGAAAACTGTCCGAGCCACTCGACCAGATTGAGTTCCGAATTAAAAAAATCGGAGTTATCCATTGGCAGGTAAGCACTGGTAATGGTCTGACCCCAAAAGTAAGTACCCGAATCGGGCTTGTCATGCCCGGTAATAATTTCGAAAAGTGCAGTCATCGCACGCGGATCCCGTGAGAGAAAGACAATCTTATCATCCTTCTCCACATTAAAATCAAGATCTTTAAAAAGGACCTCGCCTTTAATACTCTTGCTTAACCCTTTAACCTCAAGGATCCTGTTTCCGGGATCGCGGTCCGGGGTGAAAATTATCCCGGGATATTTTCTGGTAGATGGCTGAATATCCTCAATATTCAGCTTTTCGACCATCTTTTTGCGGCTTGTGGTTTGCTTCGATTTTGCGACATTGGCACTAAACCGGGCAATAAACTCGAGAAGTTCCCGTTTCTTCTCCTCTGCCTTTTTATTCTGAGATTGTTGCTGACGCAGTGCCAGCTGACTTGAATGGTACCAGAAGCTATAGTTACCTGCAAACAACTGAACTTTCCCGAAATCAATATCTACGGTATGTGTACTTACAGCATCCAGGAAGTGGCGGTCATGCGAAACAACCAGAACGGTATTTTCGTAGTTACCCAGGTAGTTTTCGAGCCAGGATACTGTCTCCAGATCAAGATCATTTGTTGGCTCATCAAGCAGAAGATTATCAGGTTTGCCAAAAAGAGCCTGAGCAAGTAAGACCCTCACCTTCTCTTTCCCGCCAAGTTCTTTCATCAGCCTGTGGTGAAACTCCTCCTTGATTCCCAAGCCACTCAGCAGCATGGCTGCGTCACTCTCAGCATTCCAGCCGTCGATCTCCGCAAATCGTTCCTCCAGTTCGGCAGCCCTCATCCCATCCTGGTCCGAAAAATCGGCTTTGGCATACAGGATATCCTTTTCCTGTATGATATTCCACAATTCCGTATGTCCGAACAAAACTGCATTTAAAACCGTATATTCCTCATAATCAAAATGATTCTGTTTTAACACAGATAATCGTTCGCCCGGACCAAGTGTTACTGATCCTTTGGTGGAGGAGAGATCACCCGCAATAATCCGTAACATGGTCGATTTACCCGCACCGTTTGCTCCGATTACGCCATAGCAGTTTCCGGGAGTAAATTTTAAATTAACATCCTGAAATAAAGGTTTTTTCCCAAACTGAATTGCTAAATTTGATATTGTAATCATTAATTAACTTCTTGAAATTCTCTTGTTTATAAATTGTTTATTCTGGTCTGCGAAGTTAGCCAAATATTCTCAAACCACCTATATTGATTATCAAGGCAATATAATGTTAACCAAAATATAATCCGGTGGTATTTCGAAAGGCCCGATTAAAATTTATGCTTAAATTTGACTGAAAATACAACCATTATGAATTTTATTGAACTTGCCACCCAAAGATCATCGGTACGTAACTTTGCAACAATCCCTGTGGAAAAAGAGAAGCTTCTACAGGTTCTGGAAGCTGCAAGAATCGCACCATCTGCCGCCAATTTTCAACCCTGGCAATTTATTGTGATCACAGAACCGGAGTTACTTCGATTGATATACCCGCTTTATCCGAGGGAGTGGCTGAGGTCGGCTCCAATAATCATTGTGGCCTTAGGTGACCATAGCAAGGGGTGGCACAGGGGGAAAGATGACAAAGACTATACGGAGATTGACCTGGCCATAGCAATTGATCATATGACTCTGGCTGCCACAGAATTAGGATTGGGAACGTGCTGGATTTGTAATTTTGATACGGAAAAACTAATGGACTTCTTTAACCTCCCGGATAACATGGAGCCCATTGCATTAATCCCTGTTGGCTATCCCGGGGTAATGAAAAAACCGGTTAAAATCCGGAAATCGCTCGAACAAATTGTTCTTTGGAACGATTTTGAGGTTTGATCAGGTGATTACAAATTGATCGGCCTCTCGTGCAACAGGGAATTTATTTCTGAAATCAACCAGCTCCATCCGAGAGATTGAGTAAGTCTGTAATCCGTTGACTGTCTGATCAGAATAAATTAATATTTCGCCTTTAGCGTTAATCACCTGGCTTTCACCCTTATAATAAATTTCATTTCCGTCTTTCCCGATCCTGTTCACGCCTGCCACAAAAACCTGGTTCTCAATTGCCCTGGCTTTTAGCAGAACATTCCATACCTCACTTCTCGAATCAGGCCAGTTGGCTGTAAAGATCATCAAATCGGTGTCATTCACATTCCGTGACCAAACAGGGAAACGCAGATCGTAACAAATATAAAGTGCAATCCGCCATCCCAAATAAGGGATAATAACACGTTCACCGCCGGAAGTTATGGAATCAGCTTCCCCACCCATGGAAAAAAGGTGCCGTTTATTGTAAGAAGCAATCTGACCTTCCGGACTAACAAACACGAAACGATTATAATTCAATCCGTTATCTTTTACAAGCAGACTACCGCAGATAGCCATCCCTGTTTTTTTTGAAAGGCTTAGCATCCATTGAGTAGTAGGACCATCCATCAGTTCGGCAAGTTCATCAGGGCGCATAGAAAATCCGGTGGTGAATGTCTCCGGAAGGATTACCAAATCAGAATAGCCTTCCATATTCAAAATCAATTTTTCAAGATTTTGACGGTTTTCTTCCGGATTTTCCCAAACAAGGTCGATCTGGGCAAGGGTTACACGTAAAAGATCTTTGGCTTCCATTGGATAGAATTAATCGAGTCCTTCGCCGAGAATGAATTTCTCAGGATGCTTACCCTTGACTCCCCTCTGTTTGTACCACTGTTTAATCCGGTGGACATCAGCGTTCACATCATCAGTTAACACAACCTCATCGAGTATTCCGATCTCTTTCCGACCCCAGTCGAATACGGCACAATAGACCGGTACATTGGCTGCCCTGGCAATGGTATGGAAACCTGCTTTCCACTTGGTTGTTGGCTGGCGAGTCCCCTCAATCGCAATGGCCAGATGCATCACCTCCCGCTTTTTAAATTCAGCAACAATCTGTTTGACCAAACTGGCTCCCCGTGAGGTATCAACAGGAATTGCACCCATATAATTAAGCAGATAACCCGCAGGCCAGAAGAAGAATTTCTTGTTGACCACGATGCTTGATTTTCCGCCTATCGAGTTGTAAAAAATCCAGGAAATGACAAAATCCCAGATGGAAGTATGCGGAACTCCCAAAACGACACATTTTGGTACCGGGGCTAATCCACTGACTTTCTTCCACCCGAAAATCCACAAAAGAAATTTTGATATATAGCTCATTCTGTTTAATTATTAAACAAAAATAATCCTTTAGAATGAGAAATACATGCCATTCGGTGCCAAATAAGCAGTAATACAAAATTCACCGGTCAGTTTCTGAGCCCACTGCAAATCTGGATACTTATTCCAGTCCTTTATAATTCTTTTAGAGAGCAATCAGAACGGGAATACGACTATTTAATTCCATTCAGACCTTCATCCGGCACCTGACTCTCTGTTTCGACTCTCTTATGAGCAAGCGATTCGAGGTGTTTTTTGCCGTACGCAATTCTGATGATCACCACGAAAAGAACAGGAACGATGAATATGGCAAGTGATGATGCAGAAATCATTCCGCCGAGAACCGTAAATCCGATTGTTTTACGGGCTACTGCTCCCGCTCCGGTTGCAAATACCAAAGGCAACACCCCGAAAATAAATGCCAGGGAGGTCATGATGATCGGTCGTAAACGCAAACTTACTGCATCGATGGTTGACTGGATAAGGTCTTCCCCGCTGTCCACACGCACCTTGGCATACTCGACAATTAATACCGCATTTTTCGCCGCCAGTCCGATAAGTGTGATCAGACCGATCTGCGCATAAACGTTATTACTAAGCTGCGGTATAAACGTTAACGTAAGGATCGCTCCAAATGCACCTATCGGAACAGAGAGCATGACTGAAAATGGCACAGACCAGCTTTCGTAAAGTGCCGCCAGAAACAGAAAGACGAACGTAAGGGAGAACAGGAAAATGTAAATTGTTTGCGAACCGGCCACAATTTCCTCATAACTCAGGCCTGAAAATTCGTAGCCATAACCGGGTGGCAAAACTTTTGCGGCAACATCTTTCAGCGCATCTATTGTTTGTCCGGTACTATAACCCATTCCTGAACCACCGTCAACCTCAGCTGACCTGAAAATATTAAAATGAGGAATCACCGGGGCAGCATCGACAGGCTGATAGGAAATCAGGGAACTAAGGGGAAGCATTGTTCCTGCATCATTCCGTACGTAATATTTATCCAGATCAGTAACCAGCTTCCTAAAAACAGTATCTGCCTGAACAACGACATGATATGTCCTGTTAAAGAGGGTGAAGTCATTCACATAAGCACTCCCCATGTAAGCCTGAATGGTGGTGAATACCTGTGAAATGGGGACACCCATTTTTTTGCATTTCTCCCTGTCCAGGGTGAGGTTAAAGCTGGGTGTATGGGCAGAATAATAGCTTACAGCCCTCGAAATGGCAGGGTTTTTATTGGCTTCGGCAACAAATTTTCGCACCACTTTTTCAAATGCGTGAACATCATCGGTGGTATTCCGCTGCTGGATCTGGAAGCTGAAACCAGCTGACTGTCCGATCCCCGGAATTGGAGCCGGCTGCATAACCACAACCTTCGCCTCCTTTATTCCTGCCGCGGCAATCCGTTTGATCATTACCTCTATAATACCAGGAACTTGCTCAGTAATCTTCTCGCGTTCACTCCATGGTTTGAGCTGACAGAAGATGGTGCCACTGTTTGACTTCATCGCCCCGTTGATCACATTCATACCGGAGACTGCAGAATAATGGGCGATTCCGGGTGTTTCGCTCACCACCTTCATCAGTTTATTAAGCAGAGCCACAGACTGTGTGGTCGATGAAGCCTCTGCCATTTCGTAGGTAACATAGAGACGTCCCAGATCTTCACCGGGGATAAATCCGGAAGGTTTTGCCCTGAATAACATGAAGGTGGCAACACCTATACAAATCAATAAAATGATTACGTATTTTGAGCCCCGTATCCCTTTTTTAACTCCTCGGAAATAGAGTTCCGAAAATCTTTTGAACCTGCCATTAAACCAGAAAAAAAATTTATTCAGCCCCTTTGATTTTTCATCGATATGGTGTGGTTTTAAAATCAAAGTACACAAGGCAGGAGTTAAAGACAATGCAATAAATGCCGAAATTAAGATGGAGACCGCGATGGTGATGGCGAATTGCTGATATAAACGACCCACGATACCTGGGATGAAAGCTACCGGAACAAATACGGAAGCCAGGATTAAAGCGACCGCGATTACCGGAGCAGTAATATCTTTCATGGCATGCTCCGTCGCTTCGCGTGCCGACATTTTCCTGTCATCAATATACCGCTGAACCGCCTCAACCACGATGATGGCATCATCGACCACAATTCCGATAGCCAGCACAAATCCGAACATGGTCAGCGTATTAATAGTGAATCCAAAAGGAACAAAGAAGATGAAAGTTCCCAGGATCGAAACAGGAATAGCCAGAATCGGGATAATAGTGGTTCGCCAGTTCTGCAGAAACAGGAACACGACGAATGCCACAAGCAAGAGTGCAATTATTAGAGTCCGTTCCACTTCGCGCATCGAAACTTTAACGATGGTCACGGCCTCGAAAGGGACGCTGTAATCGACATCCTCCGGAAACGATTTTTTCAGGTTTTTCAGTTCAGCATAAACCCCTTTGGCGACATCGAGGGCATTAGCAGTCGGGAGCGGAAAGACCATGAGGTAAGATGCCCGTTTCCCATCAACATAAGCATTGCTGGAATAGGTAAATTTACCCAATTCCACCCTGCCGATATCTTTGAGGTAAACCATCTCGCCCGTAGCCGGAATCGATTTTACGATAATCTTTTCATAATCTGACACCTTGCTCAACCGACCGTTAACGAGGATTGCCAACTCCTGTGTTTGTGACGATTGTTGCGGAGGAGCACCTACTGAGCCTGCGGCAACCTGCATATTTTGCTCATTGAGGGCATTAATAACATCCTGGGGAATCAGTGAATATGATGCGAGTTTATCGGGATTCAGCCAGATCCGCATACTGAAATTGTCAGCCCGGGTACTGATATCGCCTACACCCGGAACGCGCAGGAGTGCATCGACTAAATGGATATTGGCATAATTATCCAGGAAGGTAATATTGTGTGTACCCTTAGGAGAAAAAAGGGTGACATTCATTAATGAGCTGATATTTCTTGCCCGTACGGTAAGTCCCAGCCGACGGACCTGTGAAGGGAGCAAAGGTTTGGCAATTCCCACGCGGTTCTGAACATCCAGGGTCGCGATATCGATATTTGTTCCAACCTTGAAAGTTGCATTTATTGACACCATTCCGGTGCTGGTGCTGTTACTCTGGATATATTCCATCCCATGAACCCCGTTGATGGCCTCTTCAACAGGAGTAGCCACGGTTTGCTCAACGGTGATCGCGTCTGCCCCAGTATAATTGGCCGAAACAGAAACCGCTGGCGGGGTAATTTTCGGATACTGGTTGACCGGAAGGGTTAATGCACAAATTGTCCCAAGAATAGCTATAATAAGGGATATAACAATTGCAGTGACCGGTCTTCGAATAAATACATCAGCAATCATGGGCAACTAAGTCTCTAAGTAATATAAACCAGAATTTCCTTGATATCCAACTCTTGCAGGAATATTGATTAACGACCTGTTCGTCTGAACTGAACCTGTTCCTATTCTTTTCGGGCTATACATCTTTCAATTTTCTTAGATTATCGAGTTGTTTCTTACCATAAGCGATCTTTACGATGACTACGAATAGCACCGGGACAACGAATATGGCCAAAGATGAAGCCGCAATCATACCTCCCATTACCGTAACTCCGATCGTTCTTCGGGCCACAGCCCCGGCTCCTGTTGCCAGCACCAAAGGGAGTACTCCGAGAATAAATGCCAGTGAAGTCATAAGTATCGGCCGTAACCGGATAGACACTGCCTCAAGGGTCGATTGTAAAAGATCTTCACCGCTGTCCACACGCACCTTGGCATATTCCACAATCAGGATTGCATTCTTGGCAGCCAGGCCTATTAAGGTAATCAGACCTATTTGGGCATATACATTATCGGTCAGGCCTGGTATAAAGGTGAGTGTCAGAATTGCCCCAAATGCCCCGATAGGGACGGCCAGCAACACCGACAACGGAACCGACCAGCTCTCGTACAAGGCTGCGAGGAACAGAAAGACGAATGTCAGGGAAAACAGGAAGATGTACATGGTCTGTGAACCTGCCTGGACCTCTTCATAACTTAAGCCTGAAAAATCATATCCATAACCCTGTGGCAACACTTTCGCCGCAGTTTCTTTGAGCGCCTCGATTGCCTGTCCGCTGCTATACCCCTGTGCTGATCCGCCGTCAATTTCGGCTGACCGGAAGATATTAAAATGGGATTGCAGCGGTGCTGTTTCCGTAGGTTTATAGCTGATCAGTGAACTTAATGGCAGCATAGCTCCGGCCTGATTGCGCACATAGTATTTATCCATGTTGGTGATCATCTTACGATAGGTCGTATCCGCCTGTACCACAACGTGGAAAGTCCGGTTATAAAGGGTGAAATCGTTCACATAAATACTTCCCATATAGGTTTGAATGGCAGTAAACACATCCGAGATATTAACCCCCATCCGCTTACATTTCTCACGGTCAACATTCAGATTATAACTTGGCGTGTGTGCCGAGTAATAACTGAAGGCATTTGAGATTGCCGGATTCTTGTTCGCTTCGGCGACAAAATTGTTCACCACGTTTTCAAAGGCATGCACGTCATCGTTGGTGTTTCGCTGTTCGATCTGGAAGCTAAATCCGGCTGTCTGGCCAATGCCGGGAATTGGAGCCGGAGGGATTACGACGATATTTGCATTTTTGATATTTGCTTTGGATATCCGGGAGCGAATCACATCAATAATTTTCGGAATCTGCTGGCTCGATTTTGAACGCTCATCCCAATGTTTCAGCTGACAATAAATGGTTCCGCTGTTCGATTTGGTTGCCCCGGTTATCACATTAAACCCGGCCAGGGCAGCATAATGGTCAACACCCGGTGTTGATGAGACAACCTTCATCAATTTGGTCATTACATCCACAGACTGGGTAGTGGCTGAAGCCTCCGGCAATTCATAGGTTACATAGATCAGTCCGTCGTCTTCGCTGGGAATGAATCCGAAGGGTTTTTGCTGAAACAGGAAGAAGGCAGCTATGCTGATACATACCAATAAAATGATCACATATTTTGATTTCCCGATACCTTTCCTGACCCCGTTGGAATACTGTTTGGTGACATTATCAAACCAGGTATTGAACCTGAAGAAAAACTGATTTAATCCGGTTGACTTTTGATCGATGTGATATGGCTTTAATAATAAGACACATAATGCAGGTGTCAGGGATAAGGCAATAAATGCAGAAAGCAGAATTGAAACGGCAATGGTAATGGCAAATTGCTGATATAGACGTCCCACGATACCGGGGATAAATCCAACCGGGACAAACACCGAGGCCAGAATAAGGGCAATTGCAATTACAGGTGCGGAAATGTCCTTCATTGCCTTATAGGTAGCCTCTCGCACCGAAATCTTCTCATTATCAATATAATGATGGACAGCTTCAACCACAATGATGGCGTCGTCCACAACAATACCAATAGCCAGTACAAAACCAAACATGGTTAACGTGTTAATCGTAAAACCCAATGGGATAAAAAAGGCAAAAGTTCCGAGGATTGAAACAGGGATCGCCAGAATAGGAATGAGTGTGGCTCTCCAGTTCTGAAGAAACAGGAATACCACCAAAGCTACGAGGCAAAGGGCAATCAAAAGGGTTTGAACCACCTCCTGCATGGAGACCTTTACTACAGTGACCGTTTCAAAAGGTATTTTGTAGTCGACATCTGCAGGGAACGATTTCTTGAGCTCTTTCAGCTCTTTGAAAATACCGGCAGCTGTTTCCAGTGCATTGCTTCCTGGCGTTTGATATAGCGTAAGAATCGAAGCCCGTTTATCATCCACATAGGAGTTGCTTGAATAGGTAAATTTGCCAAGTTCAATTCGGGCAACGTCTTTCAGATAAACCATCTCACCGGTTCCAGGAATAGTTTTCACGATGATTTTTTCAAATTCCGAGACTTTGCTCAACCTTCCGTTTACCAGAACGCTCAACTCGTAAGTCTGGGTTTTCTGCTGGGGAGGAACCCCGGCAGATCCTGCCGCTACCTGAAGGTTTTGCTCATTAAGCGCATTAATAATATCAGTTGAGGTCAGTGAATAAGCCGCCATCTTATCCGGGTTCACCCAGATACGCATGCTGAAATTATCAGCCAGCGTAGTAATTGCACCCACTCCCGGGACCCGGAGCAAGGCATCCATTATAAAAATGTTGGTGTAATTATCCAAAAAGGTGATATTGTGTGAGTTTTTTGGCGAATAAAGCGCGATCAGCATTAAAGCACTCGGATTCACAGCCCTGACCGTTAATCCCAACCTGCTCACTGCATCCGGGACCAGGGGAGAGGCAATACTTACCCGGTTCTGAACATCCAGAGTGGCAACGTCGATGTCCGTACCGATCTTGAAAGTCGTATTGATAGTCATCAATCCGTTGTTGGTACTGTTGCTCTGCATATACTCCATACCGTGAGTCCCGTTGACCTGCTCCTCAATGGGAGTAGCCACCGTTTGTTCGACGGTTGTGGCATCAGCACCGGTATATTGGCCGGCAACCTGAACCACAGGGGGAGTTATGTTTGGATATTGGCTGACCGGTAAGTTAATAATGCAAATAGCCCCTATAATAGCTAATACCAGGGATACTACAATGGCAGTTACCGGCCTTCTAATAAATGTATCAGCAATCATATATTAATCTGTATCAAGAGAATAAAAAATCAGTTTCCACCAGTGCCGGTGTTATTCGCTTTTAGAAAGTGTACCTTGAGGTGCGCCCGAACCTGCCTTACCCTTTTTACTCTTATCGGCATCTGTTTTTTTGGCAAGGGCTATCACGGAACCCGTGTGTAAGGATTGTACCCCGTCAACAACAATCCGGTCACCCACATTGATCCCCTTTTTAATGATCACGCTGGCATCGATGGTTTGTCCGGGAATAACTTTCTTTTGAATAGCCATTTGGGCAGGATGCGTTTTTGTGGTATCAGACAGATCCCGTGCAACGGTATCTTTGACAAGGTACACAAAATATTCTCCCATAACCTCAACCACTGTTTTGCTTGGAACTACCATCCGGGGACCGGTTTCCTGATTATGGACACGTAAAACACAACTAATCCCAGGCCTTAAAGAGTAATCGGGATTTGGGAAAACCGCCCGGATACGGATCGTTCCTGCCTGAGGATCGACAGCACGATCGATTACAGCAATCTTGCCAACATGGGGATAGACCGAATCATTAGGAAGAATAATGGTAAACAGGGAGTCTATTGATTGTTCCTGAATCTTTTTAAGATTCTCAAAATGTGAAAGTTGCTTCTCAGAAATTAAAAAATCAACACCTACGGGGTCATCCGAGGAAATCGTGTTCAGTACCGTCTGCCCAATAGTAACCATATTCCCCAATTTAACCTGGCTAAATCCGATAGTACCGTCAAAAGGAGCCTTTATCACCGAATAATTCAGATTGGTTTCGGCCATCTTTAAGGTTTGCTCGGCAGCTTTAATCATATTTTTTGCATTTTGCAGGGCAATTGCGGCATGGTCCAGAACCTGTTTTGCCACGGCGTCATAGGTATTCAGATAAGTATATCGGTCAGCATCCTGCTGTGCCTGTTTCAGGTTGCCCTGAGCAACTTCGAGATTTGCTTTTGCCAGATCATAATTCTCCTGGTACAACTGGCGATCGATGGTATAGAGAGGCTGCCCTTTCCGGACATGACTTCCTTCGGTGAAAGAAATCCCGGTGATATATCCCTGTACCTGCGGCCTTAGATCAACCTGATTCATTGCAACCAGGGTAGCCGGATATTTATCGAAATAGTACACATTTTGTGCTTTTACGGTATAAATATTAACAGGCACCGGTAACACAGGCGGAACTTTCGGATGAAAACAGGCAGTCAGCAAAAGGCCACTGATTAAGGTCAAATATGCACTTCTCATTGATGTCAAAATTTTATTCGTTAATATTTTGAAAGCGTACTACCCATCGCTCTTTCCAGATCCACTTTGCTCAGCAATACCTGAAAAAGTGCGTTTAAATAACTGATCTCTGACGATATCAGGTTGGATTCAGCGGTTATCACATTCAGATAGGCAACCACGCCTTGCTTGTATTGAAGGGAAACCACCCCGTACACATCCTTTGCCATCGCCTTGTTATCCCGAAGGACATTCAGATCGAACAAGTTGCTTTTGTAACTTGCCAGTGCGTTGGTATATTCAGCATAGATGCGGGATTTAAGATCAACTTCGGTCCAGTTGATTTGTTGCAACTGGAGCCGTGCTCTCTGAATGGTTTCACTTCGTCGTAAACCGGTGAATATGGGTATGCTTACCGACGCCCCCAAATAGGAATAGGGATAGGAATGATTAAAAAGATTTGAAAACGAATTATTTTCAAATTCAGGGATATAATTATAAAAGGCAGATAATGTTGGAAGAAATTGTGATCTGGAATATCTCACATTCTGGATCTGTAACTTTTTAATCGTTTGAAGCAATTGATATTCAATCCGTTTTTGGTAATCCAAAACCTGAGTGGTGTCAAAAGCAATTTTCTGCACCATTTGCAGGGTATCGAAACTTACAAAAAATTCTTTTTCTGACGGAAAACCCATCAGCTGCTTAAGCGAGGCATACATGGGATGCACATTTTCGTAAACCTGCTTCAACTGAGCCCTGGAATTGTTCAGCGAAATAGAAGCCTCCTTGTAATCGGTTTTATCCACAATTCCACCAACGTACTGATGATAAGCATCTCTCAGGTTTTTAGCAAGACGAGCGGTGTCTTCCTTTAACACATTGATCTGTTCCAGATTAAGGAGCAGACTGTAAAACGCCTTGCTTACATTCGAAATAATATCGATTTTAGTGCTGTCGTTCGATTGTTTCGCCTGCTCAACAAACAAATGGGCGTTTTTGGCCGCATTCAGTACATCCGGGCTAAAAATGGTTTGTGTTGCCGATAATTGGGGGATGAATGTATTATTAACACCGGAATGTCCCTGAATCAATGCTCCTCCCGGAGTGGGATTTGCCGATAAAACAGTGGGCAACTGACCGTAATGGGTCAGGTTCCCAACGAGATTAACCTGCGGCAACCAGGCTGAGAGGTTTATGGCATTCGATTTTTTTACAATCGACATCTCGACCAACGATCGGTTAAATGCAGGCTGAAACTGCAGAGCATAGGCGATACACTGGTCGAGATTTAAATACTGAATAGTATCTGTTGAATTATTACCTGCATAGCTACCGGCGGTAATACTCCCAAGAATGACAATTACAATAACGAGATGCCTTAATAATCTGAAATAACTTGTGTATTTACATAAAACTGACTTGTTCCTGTTTAATGAACTCATTGTAAATTAACAATTTAAATTTTATTAGCGGAATTTATTGGTTGTCAAATCCGTTATCAGATCACCAGTATTGAAGATAACATAATAACGAAATGACAAAAGTATTTAAACTTGATCAGATTTAATAATTAAATGGATGTTCTTACCTAATTAAACTGTGACTCTTATGTGTTGGACTAGCCAATTGCCATAAGGTTTAAAATGGAACGGATATCACACATAAACAACTTCAATCTGATCTGCACCAGCATATTTTCCCAATAATCTTAATGCAAGCCCGACAGTTTCCTGTGTTTGCCGGTCACCGGAAAATCCAACGATAACCATTAAAAACTTTCTGGTTTCTCCGGTTACCGAAGTTCGCACGGAATCGCTTGTTGGTGAGCCAAAAGCAGAAACTGAATCCCGGAAGACCGGTAAGTATTCAATATTTAATTCGCCTCTGCCGATTGCTTCATAGGGCTCCTCTTTCATCCCGATATCAAATATCACCTCTCCCACTATTTTATCAGCATCATAACCGCCTATTGACATGCCGCTCTTTAAAGAGACCAGATTGACCAGGTCAACAACATTATTAATCCGGTAAAGCGGATTCCCTTTCACAGCCCTGCGCATCAAGGCCTCAGAAGAAAGGCGGTATCTGGCTGGGTCTTTCCCGCATGAGCGATAGGCAATTCGGGATGCCCGGATGGCAGGATGACTCCCCACTTTATCCAATTCGGTTGTCCTTTCAATGAATTTACAGGCAGTTTCAATCTCCTGCCACAATTCATGGTTTTCTTCTGAGATTAGCACATTGCATGAAATGCATCCCAGGACAAGATGCGGCAACTTCTGCCTAACAGTCTGGCTGATAATAATTTTATTCATTACTGGCACCCCGGTTTAAAAAGTCTTTATTTATTCTGCAAATATCATTACTTTTGGGAGAAACGATATTCAATCAAGTTGGAAATTCCATTTATAGATATTCACACCCACCATTCGGAAAATTCGGACCAGGTTATTGCAGTTCAAAGTCTCTTTCTCCAGGATATTGATTTTAGCCGCGAAATAAAATTCCCCTTTTCAGCAGCAATCCATCCCTGGCATACGGATCGGTTTGAGCTGAAAGAGGTGAGTCATATGCTTGAAAAACTGACGACACAGAAAAAGCTCCTTGGCATCGGTGAAACCGGACTCGATAAAGTGTGCAAGGCCGATTATAAGCAACAGCTGAAAATTTTTGAATTACACCTTGATCTTGCAGAGGCCCACCACAAACCGCTGATTATACACGCTGTTAAATCATGGAACGACTTAACCAAATACTTTAAACGGGTTAAAGTGCCGGTCATTTTACACGGTTATTCAGGCAACTTCATATTAACCAAACAATTAATCGAATTGGGATGCTGTTTCTCAATTGGGAAATCAGTAATGCGACCAACTCCTGATCAGGAGCAAGTCATCCAATTAATTCCCCTGTCATCCCTTTTTATCGAAACTGATGAATTGCAATTCCCAATTGAGGAGATCTATGTTCAAATTTCCGGAATACTGGACATTTCATTGGATACCCTGAAAACTCAGATCCATAAGAATTTCAATTCCATCTTCATAGACTAACCAAGGATAAATTCTAAACTTTAACCTTAATTGTCCATCAGGAAAAGAACGGAACCACAAGAAAAGCCAGTGAAAGAGCAATCATAACGATAACAGCTCCCCATCCTATCAGGTTGTTAACTGGTTTATTGACATATTTTCCCATGATCTTTTTGTTGTTGACCAGCAACATCATACAGACCAAAACAACGGGCAGAAGCATCCCATTTATCACCTGAGACCATAATGAAATGGAGATAAGCGGTGCATTAGGAATTAAAATAATTGCTGCCCCAACGATCAGGATTCCGGTGTAAAGAACATAGAACTCTTTGGCTTCGTTCCATTTTTTATCAATTCCGGCCTCAAAACCAAAAGCTTCACACACATAAAATGCGGTTGCCAAAGGTAATATCGTGGCAGAAAAGATAGATGCTATAAAAAGGCCGAAGGCAAATACCTGGGATGCAAATGCTCCGGCAAGCGGTTTCAGAGCCAATGCAGCATCTTTAGCTTCGTTAATCTGAATACCGTTGACATGCAATGTTGAGGCACAGGCTACCATGATGAAAAAGGCGACTACAACCGTAGCAACACATCCGACAACAATGTCAATCAAGGAATAATTATATTGCTTCATCTTCAAACCCTTCTCAATAACAGACGATTGCATGTAGAATTGCATCCAGGGTGCAATCGTTGTCCCAACCAGCCCAATGATCATGGCAAGGCTTTGGGCATTGAATTCCATTTGAGGATGGATGATTGCGTGACCAATCTCTCCCCAATGAGGCTTCCCCATAATAGCTGAAACGACGTACATCAATAAAGACACACTGAATAACAGAAAGATACGCTCCGCTATTTTGTAAGTTCCTTTTACAACCAGGAACCAGATCATAAAACCCACTATGGGAACGGAAATATATTTGCTGACGCTGAAGACCTCCATACTTCCTGCCACACCGGCAAATTCAGTTGTAGTATTCCCCACATCGGCAATCAGCAAACCGATAAATATGAAAAAAGTAATTTTGACACCCGCGTTCTCCCTGATCAAATCAGCAAGTCCTTTACCGGTCACAATACCCATCCGGGCATTCATTTCCTGGATAACCACCAAAACTATGAAAGAGGGGATCAGGGTCCAGATCAGGTTATAACCGTAAACTGCCGCAGCTACGGAATAGGTGGTAATTCCCCCAGCATCATTATCGACACTCCCGGTAATAATTCCCGGACCAAGTATGGCCAGGAATATTCCGAGTTTTTTAAAAAAAGATTTCTTATTTCTGAACATGCTCCAAAGCCCCTATTTATTGGTTCTGCGTTTTTTAATCAAATCTTCAATCACATCATCAATGACCACCATTCCTTTCAGGACATTCTTTTTATCGACCACAGGTATAGCCAGGAGGTTATATTTGGAAACAATTTCCGCCACTTCATTAATCTTTTGATAATCACGCAAATGAACAGGTGAAGGCTTCATAATCTGCTTGATCTGAACATCAGGGGATGAGATAACGACATCCCTGACTGAAAAAGTAGCCAGCAGCACTTCGTTGTCATCGGTCACAAAAAGGTTATAAAGGGTTTCAAATTCCGGTTTTTTCTCTCTGAGTTCCTCCAAAACTTTTTCAATCGTAGCGTTTTGGTTGAATGACATCACCTCAGACGACATAATGCTCCCCACAGTATGATCGGGATAGACAAGCAATTCCCTGACCTCCTGAGAAGTATCTTTTTCCATCTCGTTCAGAAGCTGTTCTGCTCTATCGTCTTCCAGGGCGTCGAGAATATCAGCAACCTCATCTGCAGGCATTTTATCCAGCACGTCAGCTGCTTTTTCGATCGACAGACTTTCGAGGATGTGCACCTGTGTTTCGGTATCGAGTTCCTCCATAACATCAGCTGCTTTTTCTTCATCGAGTGCCGAAAATACCTGGGTACTCGCCTTGCGGCCAAGGTCCTCAATAATATCAGCAAGATCAGATGGGTGGAGTGTTTGGAGCTTAGCATAACTCTTTGAAAGCTTGATATTTAGATTGGAAAAATCGATTGTTTCAACGTCTTCCCATAGAATAAACTTCGATGGGATAGTTCCTCCCCATAATCCGGCCAAAAATTTCAAGGGTTTGACAATTCCAATTCTGCGCAGCAATCCTTCAATTCCGATGTCAACCGCAACGGCAAATGTTCCGCTTGAAATGGTAACTAACCTCACATCATTTACCCGAACAAGTTTTCGCCCGTTAAGGTCCACGATTTGATTATCAAGCACTGCGTCAGCAAGATACATACTATTGTCCATTTCATCCTTCGACAATTCAATGAGCTGGTCACAAATGACCGTAAGATTCCCGTCCACCTTTTCAATATGAAAATTTTCAAAGGAATAGAACGAGATATTTTTAGCGTATTTTATTTTAATCCCCTTGACGACAGGATGTCCCGTAGGATAATTTGAAGGATCGGGATCGACTAAAAGATCCCTGACAGTACCGAGGTAAATACCGTAATGATCCTGAACTTTTTGCCCAATAATCCGGCTTAAATAAAATGTAGTGATTGAAGTCATACGCACCTCCTTGCTTTTGTGATACTACAAGGAGCGCAAACATAAGGAAGCGACCCTGCGTTATCAGGTTAATAAAAATATATCCGCAGGCCCTTCGTCCATTCGTAAAATGATATTGGTTTGCGGCGCAAAAGTAGGTTATTTGTTTTAAGAAAAAAACATTCAGAAAATATAATTACGAACATGACAATAATTCCTCTACAGACGTTCGCACCATAACCAAATCTAGCTGATTGAACCCCAATTCAGATGATTTTTCCGTAACGCGATTAATTGTTTCCTCAGGATATCGTTCTGAGGCTGTTCGAGCATCGGGTCTTCGGTGATGATCGGTTCTGCAATGTCCCGGGCATATTGCAAGATCTGTCCGTCCTTCGCCAGGTTACTGATTTTCAGGTCGAATGCGATACCGCTTTGTTGCGTACCCTCAATATCTCCAGGGCCTCTTAACCGCATGTCTGCCTCAGCAATTTCAAATCCGTCATTGGTAGCAACCATCGTTTCAATCCGCTTGCGGCTTTCGGCCCCGAGTTTAAAACTGCTCAACAAAATACAATAGGACTGTTCAGCTCCGCGTCCTACCCTTCCCCTCAACTGATGAAGCTGCGACAATCCAAATCTTTCGGAGCTTTCGATGATCATCACCGAGGCATTGGGCACATCCACACCCACCTCGATAACGGTTGTGGCAACGAGTATTTGGGTCTCCCCTCTTTTGAACTTCAGCATCTCCTCGTCTTTTGCTGCAGGCTTCATTCTGCCATGTACCATCCCGATCGCATAATCGGGCATTGGGAAAATTTTTTTGATCTGTTCATATCCAGCCTCCAGATTTTTATAATCCATCTTCTCCGATTCTGAAATCAAAGGAAAAACAATATAGATCTGACGTCCCTCAGCGATCTCTTTGCGCATGAATTCGTAAACATTCGCCCGTTTATTCTCAAAATAGTGGACGGTATGGATTGGTTTACGACCGGGCGGGAGCTCATCGATGACCGAAACATCCAGATCACCATACACCGTCATGGCCAGTGTGCGTGGAATCGGTGTGGCAGTCATCACCAGAACGTGGGGGGGAATATAATTTTTACGCCATAGCTTCGCCCGCTGGGTTACACCAAAACGGTGCTGTTCGTCAATGATTACCAAACCAAGTGATTCAAACTGGACAATATCTTCAAGCAGGGCATGCGTTCCGATCAGGAGATGAAGATTGCCATTAAGCAATTCACTATGAATAATTGCCCTCTCCCCTTTTTTTGTCGATCCGGTCAACAATTTCACCTTTACCGTCATATCACCCAGAAACTTCAGAATCGAAACATAGTGCTGATTAGCAAGTATTTCTGTCGGAGCCATGAGACAACATTGAAATCCGTTATCCAGTGCAATGAGCATTGACATCAGCGCCACCATCGTCTTGCCGCTGCCAACATCCCCCTGAAGCAATCGGTTCATTTGTCTCCCGGTGCCCATATCTTTCCGGATCTCGCGCACTACCCTTTTTTGAGCATTGGTAAGCTCAAATGGCAAGTGATTATAAAAGAAATCATTGAAATAGTTCCCAACTTTTGAAAACACATGCCCCTTGAACTTTTTATGGCGATCCTCCTTCAGGTGAAGCAGTTTGAGTTGAATATAGAAGAGTTCCTCGAACTTCAGCCGGTACTCGGCCTTTCGGAGAAACTGGGGATTTTCTGGGAAATGAATATTGATCAAGGCCGACTCAAGACCTATCAAACCAAGTTTCTGAACCAGCCAGGCCGGCAACGACTCAAAAATATGCCCTTTCACAAGTTGAAGAGCCGAATACTGAAGTTTGAGAATCATTTTCGAGTGAAGAAAATTGCTTTTCAGCTTCTCTGAAGTATTGTAAAAGGCCTGAATATAACCCTCCTTTTTCTGGGAATCCGGTGCATTCTCGTCAAGTTCGGGATGAACAATACTAAATTGATTGTTGAATTCAGTGGGTTTTCCAAAGACGATGTATTCAATACCCGGTTTCATTGTCTGAAGGACAAATTTTATTCCCTGAAACCATATGAGTTCAAGAATACCCGTTCCGTCGGTCAGGTAAGCAACCAGCCGCTGATTCCTACCCGCTCCAACCGTTTCCATTCCGGTGATCTTTCCTTTGACCTGAATGTAAGGTAACGTGCTGTTAATCTCACGAATAGTATAAAATTGAGTCCGGTCAACATACTTAAACGGGAAATAATAAATCAGGTCGCCGATTGTAAATACTTTGAGCTCCTGATTCAGAATAACCGCCTTTCGTGGCCCGACTCCCGGAAGAAACTTAATATCCTGTGCTAGTATACCCGACATAAAACAAACTTACATGAAAAAAACAGCTTTGCAAACTGCTCCCTTTGATTTCATAATTCTTTACTAGTTTTACTGCAACAAATCCCAACAGATGAAATCGTCATGATAAGCATATCACCAATCGAAATGAATATTTCCTCATGGCGATTCCATCTGGCCTAAAAAAAACAAATGATATACAGATGAAATATAGCATTCTTAGTCGCATAAAATATTTAAGCAAGGCCCAACACCGTGGAGGACATGGCATCCACTCTCCCTTCCTGTTCCATTTAATCACAACCGTCATCGAAAATAAACAACAAAATGCGGAATACAAAATCATCAATAAACTACATACCAATTCATTAAACTTACTAAACCAGAGACAAGACCTGCCATTCAATCAAAATTCAGGTGAAGCGATTAACATAACAGACCATCCGCGAAAACTCTCTAAAAAGCTGGAATTGCCCCGTCGTTTCCATGAAATGATATTCCGGTTAATCCGGGAATTCAAGCCGGCTGCCATCATCCATTATGGCCCTACGATAGGCATTAATTCCGGGGTTATGGCGTTGGCAAATCCGCTGACACCCGTCTATCAGATTACGGAGCACCACATCTATGATTTGCTGGCGCAGGAATTGCTGATGGATCCTGCTTTCACGAATCTCTGCTTTCTCCCTCAGAACTCACAGCAGCCTGTCAGGCCGGAATTTGTTCTGATTAATTATCCGGATAATCCGGAACGCACCAGAAATGTTCTGCAACGATGTATTCACGAAACCGGAGAAAATGACCTGATTATCATAAAAGGAATACATCATTCGAAAGAGATGGAGACCATCTGGAACGAAATGACATTGCAAGAAAGTGTTCGGGTAACTCTTGACCTTTATGAAATTGGAATGGTCCTGTTCAGACGGGGATTGCAAAAAGAAAATTTTATTCTTAGGTTTTGATCCATTTTTTTTTCTTCCGTTAACGTACAAGTATGATTTTGATCATTTCTATTTCTATCTTTATCGGCCTAATTTTTAAATAAAAAAGGTTCTTTACTAATTACAACATGCTATATTTGAGATATTTACAATTTTATATATTCAAGAATCAGATTTTAATCCGATCATTATGAAGAGAAAAAGGGTGTTCATCATTTCGGGCGCAATAATTGTACTTTTACTGACTGTTTATTTGAATTGGAATAAAGGTTCAGATATTGAGCTGGTTACCTTTAAAGTAGCAAAAGGACCCATCGAAATAAAGGTTCATACCTCGGGTCAGCTTGAAGCGGAAAAGTCAGTAAATATCGTTGTCCCTGAAGAATTGTCGGGAAGGAATGTTGGAATATATGAAATCAAGATCTCCGATTTACTCGAAGAAGGGACCGTTGTTGATTCGGGACAGTATATTGCAACACTTGACCATAAAGTGATTGAAGAGGTGTTAACAAAGGCGAAGGAGGATATGGAACTTTCGCTTGTCGCGCTGCAGGATGCTAAAATGGATTCAAATCTTACGCTGAGCAATTTCCGCGATCAATTAATTAACTCCACCTCGGATGTGGAAGAAAAAAAGATCATTGTCGCCGAGTCAGCATACGAATCCCCATCCGTCATCAAGAAGGCTGAGATGGATCTGGAAAAGGTAACCAGGAAGCTTGAACAGGATAAAAAAGGGTTCCAGCTAAAAGAGCGGCAGGCCAAATCAAAGGTTGACAGAGCTGCTTTGGACCTTGATCAAAAAAATCAAAAAATCAGTGAGTTGTTAAAATTATCTGACGCCCTTACCATCAAAGCTCCCAAGCAGGGAATGGTCATTTATGCAAAAGACCGGATGGGGGCTAAAATCCAGGTGGGTTCGAGCGTCAGTCCCTGGAATCCGATTATAGCCACACTTCCGGACATGACCAGGATGATTTCAAAGACCTATGTGAACGAAATTGATATTTCAAAAATAAAAAGTGGTCAGAAGGTCAAGCTGAGTATTGATGCTTTTCCGGAAAAGGAGCTTAAGGGAGAGGTCATTTCGGTCGCGAATATCGGGCAGCCAATGCCCAAAAGCGATGCCAAAGTTTTCGAAGTGAAGATCAGAGTATTTGACTTCGATCCGCTGTTAAAACCGGCCATGACAACCAGCAATACCATTGTGACCGGCTACTATAACGACAAATTGATTATCCCTTCCGATGTAGTTTACACCAACGACACGCTGAAATATGTTTATCTCAAAAAGAAAGATATTGTCAGACAAATTGTTGACCTGGGAAGTGAGAATGAAAATTATACCATTGTGAATAAGGGTCTGGCTGAAGGTGATCAGGTGATCTATACTGAGCCTGAAAAGCCTGAAGATATTCAGACTATTGGCTGGGAAATTTATAAGGAGCAAAAGATAAGAATCGAAAATGAGAAAAAGAAATTGTTGGAATCTGCAAAAAAAGAGGCTGTAGTATCCAATTCAGGTACCGTCGAAGAGGGCAAAGCGACTCTTCTGACGAAATAACTGTAAAATACGGAACAGATGAAGATAAGAGCATATTACCAACGATATTCTTATAATGTTTTAATTGCGATCGAAGCAATTTTTGCCAATAAGGTGAAATCTTTACTGACTGCACTCGGGATTATTTTCGGAGTCGCAGCAGTAATCAGCATGCTAGCAATCGGGAATGGCGCCGAGCAGGAGATCCTTGAACAGATCAAAATGGTAGGGGTGAACAACATTATCGTCACGCCAATTTTGCCATCCAACCAGGCCACATCCAATGATCAAAAAAGCGCTGCGGCGAGTGATCCCAATCAGCCGCAATCTCCCGGGAAAACAAAATTTTCCAAGGGGCTGACGCTCCTTGATGCCGAGGCGATAAAAGAGATTATCCCAACGGTAAAAGATGTCTGCCCGGTAATCACCTTTAATTACTCGGCAATACTCAACGACAAGAGCAGTCCGATTAAACTCGAGGGGACTACAAACACCTATTTCAGTCTGTTTGACATCAAACTTGAGTCAGGAACATTCTTCAATGCACAACATCTGATTAACGGTTATCCGGTGTGCATCATCGGGAATAATGTGAAGAATGTTTTTTTTAACCAGGAGAATCCCGTAGGTAAGTTTATCAAATGCGGACAAATCTGGCTTAAGATCATCGGAGTAATCGAAAAACGGAGTTTTGTGGGTACTGGAGGGGGGACTATGGCAATCAGCAGTACAGACAATAAAATCATCATTCCTGTAAAAACCATGTTATTAAGGTACCGGAACAAGGCGCTGATCAGGGCAGACCAGGTTGAGGCAGCCGGGAAAAGTAACAGCCAAAATACAACCACTGAAGATACCAATCAGCTCGATCTTGTCATCATTCAGGTTGCAGAAACTCCGACTCTTACCGCTACTGCCAAAATAGTGGGGAAAATGCTTCTGAGAAAACATAACAATGTTCAGGATTTTGACGTCAGTATCCCTGAATTACTATTAAAACAACAGCAAAAGACAAAAAACATTTTCAATATCGTACTGGGGGCCATCGCAGGAATTTCACTGATCGTGGGTGGTATCGGAATCATGAACATCATGCTGGCCTCGGTAATGGAGAGGATCAGGGAAATCGGAACCCGTCAGGCAATTGGAGCTTCCAGAAAAGATATCGTCTTCCAGTTTCTTTCAGAGTCAACCTTGATCAGTATTTCAGGCGGCTTAATCGGAATCATCCTGGGGGTTGTCCTTTCAAAAATCATACAAACAATGTTTGATATAAAAACCATCATCTCACTGTTTTCAATCATTATTTCTTTTGGCGTTTCAGTCTTTATCGGAATAATATTTGGCTATGTTCCAGCCAAACGGGCTGCTGAGAAGGATCCGGTTGAATCATTACGTCAATAAAATAATACCTATGTTCCGTTATTTATTACTCCTTACCATTTTTTTTAATAGTCTGTCTCTGAAGGCAGAAGACAAGATTGTTAAACTTACACTTCCCGAAGTGATCACTATTGCATCCAGGCAGTCGATCGATGCCTTCAAACAGAAAAATATGTACTTTTCGAGTTACTGGGCCTATAAATATTACAAAGCCAATAAACTACCCTCCTTGTCGATCGGATCAAACCCACTCTCCTTTAGCAATTCAATCAGACAGGATTATGATTATGTTGGTCAAACCTGGATCTATTCGCAGCAGAACAATTTAACCTCGAGTGCCTCCTTAAAAATGGCTCAGATTGTTGGTTTAACCGGAGGAAGCTTTACGGTAAGCTCTGATTTGGGGATGACCCGGAATTTCATTGGTGATCAGCAGACCCTCTATTCGGCCAATGCGCTTAGCGTTGGATACACTCAGCGGGTAAACGGCTATAACAGCATGCATTGGGCATCTAAAATAGAACCCCTTAAATTTCAGGTTGCAAAAAAGAATCTGATTCAATCGATAGAAAATATCGCTCTTACTGCTACCAATAAATTTTTCTCGATGATTGATGCACAGATTGAGATAAACATTTCAATCACAAATTTAGCCAATGCGGATACTCTTTACCAGCTGGGAAAAGGGAGATACCAGGTTGGTACTGTTACACAGGATGAATTGCTCAACATGGAACTTACCCTTTTGAATGCTAGACTGGCAGTTACCAGGGCCAACCAGGCGCTGGTCAGAGCGCGTTCTGATCTGAATTCCTACCTGGCAATCGAGAAAGGGACAATCATTGAATGCGTTCTCCCTTCAGTGGTAGCGAAAACAGAGATCAATGTGGATGAGGCCATTCAGAAGGCGATGGAAAATAATCCCGGCATGCTTTTGGAACAACAGCAGCTTCTGGATGAGGATAATAAAGTGGCCCAGACCAAGGCACAAAATGGATTAAGTGTAGATATCAGCGCTTCGGCCGGGATAAACCAGAAAGCAACCATGGTTGCAAATGCCTACAAGAATCCGAATCAGTTTGAGAATCTGGGAATCGTAGGGTTGTCGGTTCCGATCCTTGACTGGGGCAGGAGAAAAGGGGCAATTCTGATGGCCAAATCAAACAGGGAGGTCGTTCGTAGTACCATAAAACAGGAACGAATTGATTTCCAGCAATCAGTATTAATGAATGTGATGGAATTCAACCTTCAGTCAGATCAGGTTTTGAATTCGGCGAAAGCGGATACCATCGCAAAAATGGGATATGAGGTCACCATGCGTCGTTTTAAAATCGGCAAACTGGATGTCACCAAACTGAATCTGGCCAGGAATGACGTTGAAACGGCCAGAAGAGCTTACATTGCTTCGCTAAGGAAATACTGGAATAATTACTTCACAATCAGACAGCTAACACTATTTGATTTTGATAAAAAAACTGATCTGAGTATTGATTTTGATAAAATCCCTACAAATGAAGTTTATTAAAAACATGAAGAAAAGATCCAGATTAGTTCTTTTCTCATCCGGATTGATACTGATTATTGGCCTGGTGGTATTTCTCAGCTGGCCACGCTCTTCGAATATTTATGTGGTCAAGAAGGATAATTTCGAGTCAGTGATTACCTGTAAAGGTGAGATGCAAAGTGAAAAGGCAGTCTTGATCAATTTTCCGGATATCCTGGGTGATAGAAATCTAAGCATCTATCAGTTACAGATTAAAGACCTGGTACCAGAAGGGACAGTGGTAAAAAAAGGGGATTACGTTGCTTTGCTGGATGAAGGGAGAATCAAGGAGTTAGCCCAACAAAATACCGAATCATTACAAAAGGCCACTGCCGCTTTTACTGACGCAAAACTGGATTCTGCAGTTTCATTGAGTACAAGCAGGGATGATATGGAGCAACTTGAATTCGATCTGAAGTATAAAAAAATAGACGTTGAACAGTCTGTTTATGATTCTCCGGCCAATCAGCGAATGACACAAATCTCGTATGACCGGACTGCCAGGCTCCTCGAATCAAAGCGACGTAGCTATAGAATGCAGCAAAATGAATTCAGGATCAGATGTTCAAGAAGAGAAAGGCAGTACAATGAGTATAAGACAATGGATGAGAAATATAAGCAGGCCTTAATCGCTACACGGATTAACGCCCCCAGTGATGGAATGGTCATCTATGCACGGAAATGGGGCGGACGAAAAACCAAGATTGATGACTACGTCAACCTTTGGGACCCATCCATAGCTACCCTGCCGGATTTGAACAATCTGGTCTCTGAAACCTATGTCGAGGAAATTTACATTTCAAAGATTCATGTAGGTGACAGTGTCAGAGTGCACATAGATGCACTGAAAAACAAAGAGATACTGGCATCCATTTCGAAAATATCAAATATCGGACAGGATATGACCGGTTTCGATTCAAATGTTTTTAAATTGTATATCAAGTTATCGGGTGATATCAGCAAGCTGAAACCTTCGATGACCACCGGAAATGAGATCATCATCGGCAAAAAGACCAATGTACTGGTAATACCCCTCCTCTGCCTCTTTACCGATAATGGCAAACCGTTTGTCTACCTGAAAGAATCGGGGAAAATTATAAAAAGACGAGTGACAACCGGAGAGAAAAATGAGAAGGTAATCATCATAAAAAGCGGTCTCAAAGAGAAGGACAGAATTCTGACCAGTGAGCCCGAAAACCAGAAAATATAACCGAAGATCATTTGTACCGGACTGAGGTGATTTTAAGTATCATTTTATGTAGATTTGTAAAGGCAAAAAACGGAAAATGGAAAAATTAATCAAGCTGAGGGAGATCGTCAAAAACTACCAGGTGGGAACACAGGCTGTTTTAGCTTTGCGCTCAGTATCGCTCGATATTTTCAAGGGGGAATATGTGGCCATTATGGGGGCATCGGGTTCAGGCAAATCTACCCTGATGAATATCATTGGCTGTCTTGACACCCCAACTTCCGGCAGCTACACCCTGAATGACAAGGACGTGAGTATGCTTAATGACGACAGGTTGGCTGAGATCCGGAACACGGAGATTGGGTTTGTTTTTCAAACGTTTAATCTCCTTCCGCGCTACACGGCACTCGAGAACGTGATGCTTCCCCTGATCTACGCCGGAGTTTTAAAGGAGAAACGGATTGAACTCGCCACTGGAAAACTGTTAAGTGTAGGCTTACAGGATAGGATGGAGCACCGCCCTAACGAATTATCGGGAGGTCAGCGACAGCGGGTCGCGGTTGCCAGGGCCCTGGTAAATACCCCTTCGATTCTGCTTGCAGATGAACCTACTGGCAACCTGGATTCTAAGACATCGGAGGAGATCATGAAGCTCTTTGCCCTTATTCATGCCGAAGGGAATACAATTATTTTGGTCACACACGAGGAAGATATCGCAAGACATGCTCATCGGATTATCAAGCTCAAGGATGGGCAGATTGAGACAGATCATAAAAATGAGACTCCAATTTATTAATTCAAATATTTAAACAATGCGTGTTTATACCCGAACAGGGGATGATGGAACCACCGGATTAATCGGGGGTACCCGTGTTAAAAAATATGATTTAAGACTCGAAGCCTATGGTACGGTTGATGAATTAAATTCATGGATCGGGCTGATCCGTTCGCAGGACATTAATCCTGAAGACGTGTCTGATCTGATTGAAATTCAGAACAATCTCTTTGTTGTGGGCGCACTTCTGGCTACAGACACCACCAAAGTGGACAACTCCTCCAAAATAACGCCGTTTGAGGAAATTATTTTGCAAATGGAAAAAAGGATGGATCAGATTCTTGACAGTCTCCCACCCTTGACTAATTTTCTGCTTCCGGGAGGCAGCAATGCGGTTTCGTATTGTCATATTGCAAGAACCGTATGCAGACGTGCCGAACGGAGAACCTATCAGCTTTCAGAAGTGATTGATGTTCCGGGTGATCTGCTCAAATACCTGAACCGCCTATCTGATTTCCTTTACGTACTTTCCCGAAAAGTAGCTCAGGATAAAGGGGTTAAAGAAATTCCATGGAAATCTTAAAAAAATCTCAGGTTGGACTTTTATTTCTTAAAAATTAGTATTAAAATCGCGCTCTGAGGAAAGACACTTAAATCTTAAATAAATAATATGTACTGGACATTAGAATTGGCTTCTAAACTGGAAGATGCACCCTGGCCTGCAACGAAAGATGAGTTGATCGATTTTGCCATTCGATCTGGAGCGCCACTTGAAGTAATTGAAAATTTACAGGAAATGGAGGATGAAGGTGAAATTTATGAATCCATTGAGGATATCTGGCCCGATTATCCCAGTAAAGACGATTTCTTTTTTAATGAGGATGAATACTAAATGATTTAATTTATTCTAAAGGTGCAGGTTTCTTGTCGGGACCTGCATTTTTTTTGGGAGTTTCATCTTTAGGAATTATATGTATTGGTGCTACCATCCTGACCGGTGAAGATTTTTTTCCTGGCGCATTCCCTTTTTTTCGTTCATCAGCTATTGGATAGAGATCAAATTTATTGACTGGCCGCTCACTGTCTCTCCAGACAAATCCTTCCAACCTGCTATCTTCCTGGGTAAGCTCCTTAATCGGAATCGTTTTTCCCTCCGGTTTTGGGTAAAACCGAATACTGTCGATATGATTGTTCGTAAGATGCAATTTTATTTTACTGCTCAATAGCTTATTCATCCCCGAATATTTATCCTTATCCTTTAAATAATAGAGCGTTTGGGCATTCCCGTTCACATCCGCAACGCGAAGCTTGTTGTTAAAAATCTGGCCTACAATTTTTTTACCGGAAATCTGGTTGAATCGTATAGAATCCTCCGACATGACGATGAAGGCGTTATTATCCAGGTAGGCCATGCTTGGGTCAGGTTGTTTGGAAACAAACCTGATCTTTTCGGCGGTCATCTGGTTCTTACCCGACCAAACCAATGGATCATAGAACATCATCATTGTCGAATCGATCATTCTGTAACCCAAAGAGTCACACTTTCCCTGAAGATCAGGCTTATGGAACCGCACATTCCGGTAGGCCATAAAATATTTGCCATCCTTATGTTTAACGTCTGAAGTGTCTGGTTTGGTTCTGAGCGTATCGGCATGCATGTACATTGTATCTTTCTGTCCGTACTGGATAAAAAGTGCCGAATCGGTAACAAAAGCCCGTTTCGAATTTTCGTTATAAACGCCAAATTTTCCTTTGATTACAACCTTGTTGGTGGTATCGGTCAATGTTACCCGGTGCCTTCCGCGACCATTTCCGGTAGCCCTGTCGTAGTATAAGGTATCCCCTTCAAGAACCTGTGATTTAGTGATTATTTTTGAGGCTTTGTAAAGTTCTGCCAGATTCTTCCGGGTATCATACCAACCCCTTTCGGAATACAGAACCCCGTCCTTCTTGGTTCCGCGGATTGTGGTAGGACCCACAATAAACGCCCGTTCGGTCTGGCTATTGTATTTCAGGGTATCGGCCCGCAGAATGAAGTCTTTATTGACTAAAACTACAGAGTCTTTAAAGAAAAGCATATTATCATCCGAATAATACCGACCGATAATACTGGTCAGGACATTGGTGGTATCTACAATTTTTCCGTAGTGATTGTAATAGCCAATATTTGTGCCGAGATCAAAATCAAGAGCTTCTGTGGTCAGGGTTATCGATTTGTCAACCAGTTTTACATGCTGGACAAACTTAGCCAGCCGGGTATCGCCGTTATAAAACATTTTATCCCCGTAGAGGTGCAAAGTATCACCCTGAATGATATGAACATTCCCAAAGGCATCAAACCGGTTACTGTCGGTATAGGAGTAGGCGCTGTCACAAAACATCAGTGCCTGGTTATGCCTGAACCTTACATTCCCGATCAGACGTTGTGCATTGGCAATAATCGTCGCATCATAGGCATACAAATCGGCATTTTCAATTTCAACCCTTTTCTTCTTTACTTTTTCCTGTGGCTGAATCGCCTGGATAAAAAGCGAAACAATGGCAAGCAGAAACAATAAAGGGAAAAGGGAGGATTTCCGGGGGTTACTCATACTACATTGGATAAAATTGCACCAGATCGAAATTTTATTTTTTCCAGGATGCTAATTTAAAGTTGCAGTTGGCGTAGGAATCATCAACATGGATATAAGTCTTTGACTGCTGTTTGGCAATCCAATTTCTATAGGTTGTCTCCTTTTTCTTTGCCAGAAACATTTCGCTAAGTTTTTGATAATCCTCCTGAAGATTTGCCTTGTGAGATTTGGTTTTATTGTTCAGTTTAATAATTTTATAAACCTCTCTTTGCTTATCATCAATAGTTAAAAAGGGCTTTGAGGTATCCCCAATGTTCATATTTGCGATCACCTTACTTACATCAGGATCGATTTCCGACATCTCAAATTTTGAAGAACCGGTACGCGGAGAGGTCACTAGGCCGCCATTATTCCGCGTATTTTTATCGGAAGAATAGAGATAACATCCCTGCTCCCAGGTTAACTTTCCTTTGCGGACAAAATCGGCAATGCTGTCAATCCGAAATTTTGCCAGTTCCAATTCCTTTGGATCAATCTTCGGCCGAAGTAAAATATGGCGAACTTTAATTTTTTCACCCTTACGATCAATTAATTGGATGATATGGTAACCAAATTCGCTTCTCACGACCTTCGATATCTGGTTAGGCTTAAGATTAAACGCTTCAGTGGCAAAAGTCGGATCGAGCATAGCCCTTCCAACATAGTCCATTTCGCCACCATTTCGGGCCGATCCCGGATCTTCGGAGTACATGATAGCTAATGTTGCAAAATTATCTCCATTCTCAACGCGCTTCTTAAAATCACGTAATTTTGATTTAACCTCAAGATCTTCCTTCTCCGAAATATTGGGCAGCAGGGTAATCTGTGAATATTCCAGTTGGGACCCAATTTCCGGGATCTCCTTCTGGGGTAAGTTTCGATAGTATTGTCTGACTTCTGAAGGAGTTGCAGTCACTTTTGCAATAATTTTAGCCTGCATCTGTTCTGTTTTCAGCTTTTCCTTGATGGTTTCACTCATTTCAGCTTTGAGCTGTACGATCGATTTATTGAAATATTTTTCAACCTCCTTCTCCGAACCAATGTTTTCAATAAAATAATTCATTCGCCGGTCCATCTGCTGATTGATCTGATTATCTGTTACCGTGATCAGGGTATCCAGCTCTGCTTCAGCCAAAAGCAGCTTTTCTTCCAGCAGCTCCTCCAGAATTACACACTTGGCATCTCCCTGCACAGTTATTCCCTGTGCCTGTTTATCAATAGCTGCAGTTTCAATATCCGATTTAAGAATTGGGTTACTTCCCACCACGGCCAAAATCTGGTCAATAATTTTATCCTGTGCATTCGAGACCTCTTGTCCCAAAATAATTGTCCCTATTAAGAGTAGACTTTTTAGTACGTTTTTAACCATTTTTTATTTGAATATCAGTCTGAAATTTTAAATTGATTTGAACTTTTCCCTTTTTGGTAAATATTCTTTTGAAGTTCTTCAATGAACTCCATTTTTCTCGTATTTAGAATTAAATTCGTTATCCGGTCTTTGACAAACTCGAATGGAGCCTTATCGCCGATCAACCGATAATCTTTGATAGCGGCAAGATAATATTTGTTATCGTCTGATGATTCGATGAAGCTATTTCTCCTGAGAATTGCATCAGGACTCGTGAAACTGACCGGCATTCTTGACCTGATCTGACTGAAATCGATCCATAATTCATTAAAATAGTCAAATTTTGTCGCATACTGAAAACTAAATTTCTCCAGTTCCATCCTGGATTGGTCATCCGAGGCGTTCATCCATCTCTTAAGCTGTTCCAGTTTAGCTTCTTTTTTAGGAACTTCAATGTAAATCGCCTTTACGATATTCTGGTCAAGAATGAATTTCTCAGGATGGGTATCAAAAAACTGACGAATATCACTCTCCGCAATAACCGTATCAAGTTTTTGGCTGATAAGCTGTTGCTGATATCTATGAATGATGAGTGAGGTTCGGTATTCGTCCAATTCATGTTGAACATCTTTCTGGTCATCATTCAGATTTTCTTCAGCCATGTTAAGCATCAATTCCTGTTTTACCCAACGCTGAATGTAGAATTTCGACTGATTCACACTATCCGGCTTTGTAATTCCCCTGGGAAGAACAGCCGCAAGTTCCTTTCTGAGCAACAATTTATCCCCGACTTTAGCAACCACAGAATTGCCGGGAGTTGATTTGGAAAAATAGGAACATCCGTATAACAGGCTCAAAATAAATGCACTAAAAAAATAAAGTTTCCTCATTGAAAGTCAAATCGAATGCTCTTCTAATCAATTGTCCGCAAACCACCTTCAATCAAGATGCAATTGGATGGTCGCAGGTTGTCACAGGGGCCAAATTTACCTTAAATTCCTGAGAAAAAGATAACCCTACGTTAAAATCAAAACGACAGGCTATTTCCGGTTCATTTATTCCCGCGAATAGTTAGGAGATTCACTGGTAATAGTGACATCGTGGGGATGACCCTCAATAATTCCTGCATTGGTAATCCGGACAAATTTTGCTTCATGAAGCTTCTCGATGTTCGGTGCCCCACAATATCCCATTCCTGCCTTTAATCCACCAGTCAACTGATAAACAACCTCATATAAGGTCCCCTTAAATGGGACGCGTCCCACAATCCCTTCAGGAACAAACTTCTTAATATCATCCTCCATATCCTGAAAATACCGGTCTTTTGATCCCTGCTGCATTGCCTCCACAGAACCCATCCCGCGGTATGACTTATACTTTCTTCCCTGGAAAATAATTGTTTCCCCCGGGGACTCTTCCACTCCGGCAAATAATGAACCTGCCATGATACTCTGTGCTCCTGCCGCAAGAGCTTTGACAATATCACCCGAATAGCGTAATCCCCCATCGGCGATGATCGGAACCCCACTGTTTCGTAGTGCCTTCGCAACATTATAGATAGCAGATAGTTGCGGCATTCCCACTCCGGTAATGACACGGGTGGTGCAAATTGAACCGGGGCCAATTCCGACTTTTACAGCGTCAGCTCCTGCAAAAACAAGTTCGGACGCTGCCTCTGCCGTTGCAATATTCCCAACGATAAAATCTTTTTCAGGATAACTGTTTTTGGCCTTTTTAAGAATATCAAGCACGCTGCGGGTATGACCATGAGCAGTGTCAATAACAATTGCGTCAACCTGGGCTTTAATAAGCGCATCAATCCGGTCATAGGTGTCCTTTGCAATTCCTACTGCCGCAGCTACCCTGAGCCTACCTTTTTCGTCTTTGCAGGCTAACGGTTTATCTTTTGCCTTGGTAATATCCTTGTAGGTAACCAATCCTACCAGCTTATTATCCTTATCAACCACCGGAAGTTTTTCAATTTTATAACTCTTGAAAATTTCTGTTGCCTTTTCAAGGGTGGTACCGATCTCTGCGGTTATCAGGTTTTTGGAAGTCATAACCTCCGAAATTGGCCTTGCAAGATTTTTTTCAAAACGAAGATCGCGATTGGTGATAATTCCAACCAGATGCTTCTCCTCATCAATAACGGGTATTCCCCCGATTTTAAAAACCTCCATTAATTTGAGCGCATCGCTAACCACTTTTTGCTTGGAAATGGTTATCGGATCAATAATCATCCCCGTTTCGGCCCTTTTAACGATAGTAACCTGCCTGACCTGCTCCTCGATGGACATATTTTTGTGAATTACCCCTATGCCGCCTTCACGGGCAATAGCTATAGCCATCTTCGATTCGGTAACTGTATCCATTGCAGCCGATACAATGGGTGTATTTAGCCGGATGTTCCGTGAAAACATGGAGGAGAGGTTAACTTCCCGGGGGAGTATCTCAGAATAGCTGGGAATTAATAACACGTCATCGAAAGTTAGACCTTCAAGAACAATTTTATCGGAAATAAATGACATGGTGCAGGTTTTTTTGAGTGAGACTTTGCTTTACAAATATACGAAATCTATCTGAATTTTAAACCCGCGGATCACCAGGAAGGAAACTTCCTGTCACCTTTTTATAGGCATCTGAAGTCCTATTCCCTGGAACACCATCCGGTTTAACGAAGATACCGGGGAACGTGTTTAGCCAATTTTGCAAGTCTTTCACGCGTTTTAAAACAAACGGATCAGGCGATTGTCGCATAGCGTAATTTACAACAAGGGGTGGGGTATCCGGATTGGGTGCAGGTTGATCAACAAACTCAATGAGGTTCATTTCAGCCATACGCCGCAACAAAACCGCTGACCCGCACTGCTTTGAAACGGCCGTATCAGACCAGGTCCCATCTGCAACATACTTTCCACTTGTATAATGATTCGAAAAACACCAAAGATAAGGGGAAAGGACATTTGGGTGAAACTGGCGGTAACCCCAGCCATTATACCGTTCCAACTGATAAAGGGTTCCTGACAGGCTCCAATCTGTTTGGGCATTCAGTCCTCTAATGGATAAAGCATCTGCGGCGCTCTCCTCCCAGGTGAAGGGAGGGCTTCCCTCTTTGGGCCGTCCGCCAGGCACATGCACCGTACGGGAAGTAAGAGGATCACCATTGTGCAGATGGCGGGTAAAATCAAGATTCGCTTCCATATTATGGATTACAGCAACAAAACTCCAGGGAATGCCTTGTTTATCACTCACATCTTGATAACGATTCCTGTTTGCGATAAGGTTTGTGATAATCACTTCAACGGCTGAAACTCGTTCAGGCCGGATGACACATGAATTGAAAAGGCTCTCATACTCCTTTCGTAGTGCCTCCGTAAATAAAATATTTGCCATATTTTCTGTAGAGTTACGTTTAAGGTTTTTAAAGATCTATGGTTAAAACATTCAATAAAAATACATAGCTTTAGTGTAAAAAGTTCACATTCATCAGAAATTTAAACCAATTCACTTTCCCTTCTTATGACTTTGAACGCGGACTTAAGAATATTTACCAGATTGTTTACAGATTTAGAATAACTTTACCCTGCTTTTCGTAATTCCAGCTTAGCCAAAGTATCAAAAAATGGACCAATATCACCAACTGCTAAAACGATACTGGGGATTCAATGAATTTCGTCCCTTACAGGAGGAAATTATCCGTTCGATTGCCAGTCATCAGGATACCCTTGCATTGATGCCTACAGGTGGTGGAAAATCTATCACATTCCAGGTCTACGCCCTCTCTGCAGAGGGAATGTGTCTGGTTATTACCCCCTTAATAGCCTTAATTAAGGATCAGGTGGAGAGTCTGAGATCAAAAAACATCAAGGTACTGGCTATTTATTCCGGAATGTCAGTCCGTGAGATCGATATTGCTCTGAATAATGCAGTTTATGGCGATTATAAGTTTCTGTATATTTCGCCTGAGCGGATAGCATCCGGGAAATTCAGGGAGTTCCTGGTCCGGATGAAACTTAACCTGATTGCCGTAGACGAAGCCCATTGCATCTCACATTGGGGCTATGACTTCAGACCCTCCTACCTGACTATCTGTGACCTCCGTGAATTATTCCCGGATGTTCCGATCCTGGCATTGACAGCTACAGCCACTCAAAAAGTAGTGGAGGATATCCAGGATAAATTATTATTCAGGAAGAAAAATGTACTGCAGAAAAGTTTCCGTCGCGACAACCTGATTTATATGGTTCGTGATAAAGAGGACAAGATGGGGTATCTCGCCGATACCATCCAAAAAGCCAAGGGATCAGGTATCGTGTATGTCAGGAGTCGGAAGAAAACCCGAGAAATTGCTCAACTACTTCAATCACAAAATATTGCAGCCGATTTTTACCATGCGGGGCTTGCCACGGATCTGAGAAGCCAAAAACAGGACAAATGGATGAGCGGCGAATGTCGTGTAATCGTATCGACGAATGCCTTTGGAATGGGTATCGATAAACCGGATGTCCGTTTTGTAATTCATCTCGATTTACCCGATTCGCTGGAGGCCTACTTTCAGGAGGCAGGCAGAGCCGGGCGCGACGGGAAAAAATCGGTCGCTGTATTGCTTTACAATAGTACTGATAAACGGAGATTACATAAAATGGTCACCGACAGCTTCCCTTTACCCGAGGTCATTCAATCGGTTTATAACTCTGTCGCCAATTATCTGATGATTGCGGTTGGGAGCGGCAAAGGGGGAATTTTCAGTTTCAGGATCGAGGATTTTTCAAAACGATTTGAATTTCAGGTCAGTGCAGTTTACCATAGTCTTAAACTGTTGGAGCGGCAAGGCTATTTATCCTACGTAGAAAATGTCGACAACTATTCGCGAATCCTATTTACCGTTCGCAGGGATGATCTGTACAAAATTCAATCGGGGAATGCTGAGCTGGATGCCTTTATCAAGCTGATTCTCCGGTCATACACCGGCGTCTTTACCGATTTCGTTAATATCGATGAAGCTTTGCTCGCGCGTCGGCAAAACAGTAATGGAGATCTGGTATATCAACAGCTTAAACTTTTGGCGCAACAGAAGATCATAGATTATATTCCGGCGAAGAAAACCCCGGTGCTGATTTTCGAAACCGAAAGAATTGAACCGAACAGGATTCACATCAGTGCAGATAATTATCAGCATCGTAAAGTGAAATACCAGAACCAGGTTGATGCAGTCCTTGCATATGCCGCAAACAACAGGAATTGCCGGAGTGTAATCCTGCTGGAATATTTCGGACAATACGATTCGGAGCCCTGTGGCGCCTGCGATGTTTGTACGGGGGACCATGAATCTGGAATAAGCTTTGCAGATTTCACCCGGATTTCAGGTAAAATCAGGCAACTTTTACTTACTGAAAACTGTTCTGTTGACAAGTTGATCAGACGGGTTAATGAGCCTGAATCCGGAATTCTAAAGGTTTCGCGGTGGTTACTTGACAATGGAAGGATGAAAACTGGTTCAAACGGATTATTAACATTCGTCGGGAATAGCCAATAATAGGCTAATATCCATACCCTATTGGGATTTTGATTACCTTTGTACCGTATTCTTCATGATAAATTGAATTTTTAATGAGTAAAGAACCATTTTCAGAAGTGGTATATTCGAAAAATGTAATCGAATTTGCTACGGTTGCCAATGAGTATTGTTCGTTTATTGAGGCTGTTGATCAGTTTCCAAGGAAGGAATTTATTACCAGGATACAGAAGTTATTTCCGTTGCTCTATTTGAAAGCTGCTTTGCTTCCTGAACCTGATATCGAAATTTCAGATGAAGCTCCCGAAAAGTTTGTCGGTGAGGAAGATTACAATTTTATCCTGCGCAAACTTGAGGAAAAAATGGGGCAGTTTGATGCTTACCAGGAGGTTTTTGACCCTTCAATCCAATACAGTGAAGAAGCGCTTGAATCCAGCATTTCGGAAAATGTTACAGATATTTACCAGGATCTGAAGGATTTTATTTTATCCTACAGAATAGGGACATTGGAAGTGATGAATGATGCCCTTTGGGAGTGCCGAACTAATTTCGAACAATACTGGGGACAGCGTTTGGTGAACGGACTCAGGGCAATTCACAGTCTGGTCTGCGGAACTGCCGACCTTGAAGAAACTGGAGATCAGGGTAAATAAACAACAGAATAAAGCAATATCGAAACGCCTTTTCAAATAAGGGCCGAACAACTAATTTAAGTCAGGGGGATTAAACAAAATGAGGAAAAGTATTTCAAACGATGAACTGGCTGAATTGCCGCTTTCTTCATTTGAAGGGGTCATTCACCTAATTGAGCAACCCGAAGACCTGGATATAGCCTTAAAATACCTGAGCAATCAGCCCATTATAGGATTTGATACCGAAACCAGGCCAGCCTTTAAAAAAGGGCAGGTTTTTCCGGTATCATTGCTTCAACTCGCAACTTCTGACCAGGCGTTTCTATTCCGTATCAATAAGTTAGGATTGCCGGCGGGACTTATCAAAATTCTTGCCTCACCTAAAATACTGAAAATCGGCGTCGCAATCCGTGATGACATAAAAATTCTGCAGCGTGTTGTCCCTTTCAAACCTTCAGGGTTTATTGAACTGCAGGACCTTGTCAAGGATTACGGGATTGAAAATTTCAGTCTCAAAAAGCTTTCTGCAATTGTATTGGGATTCAGAATCTCCAAATCACAACGACTCACCAACTGGGATGCCGAAGAACTCACTGAGCAGCAATTGATTTATGGCGCTACAGATGCGTGGGTTTCATGCGATATCTATAAACAATTACTGGTCACGCCTATTGATCCGGTCTGCGAACCGGAAGTCGCTGAAAGCGCACAGGAAGATTAGTTCAAAATTAATCCTCCTTAAGAATTTTAATTGGATCATGCCAAAGTTTAGCAAAGTTGTTTTAAAAAAAGGGAAAGAAGAATCGATTCTTCGGTTTCATCCCTGGATCTTCTCCGGAGCGATTGACCGCATTGAAGGGGTAGTTGAAGAGGGTGATGTTGTGGTCGTCCACGCCAGTGATGACCGGTTTTTAGCGATTGGTCACAGCGCGATTGGTTCAATCGCCGTGAGAATCTTTTCTTTCAGGGATATTGAACCTGACCTTTCGTTTTGGTGCGCGAAATTTCAATCTGCCTTCACACTTCGCCGGAAAATTGGATTAACAACCCGCACAGATACCAATGTTTTCAGGCTGGTTCACGGTGAAGGAGACGGGATGCCCGGGTTGATTGTCGATTTTTACAACGGGACGGCAGTATTGCAGGCACATACAGTAGGCATGTGGCTGATTCGGGAACTGCTTGCCGAAGCGATGAAGGTTGTCCTGGGAGATTTGCTCACCGCTGTTTACGATAAAAGTTCCAAAACGCTCCCCTTTAAGGCGTCTATAGAACCGATGGACGGTTATTTGTATGGCGGGCATACGACCCGGGAGGTGATGGAAGACGGAAGCCGTTTCCTGGTAGATTGGGAAGAGGGCCAGAAGACCGGCTTTTTTGTCGATCAGCGTGAAAACAGGAAGCTGTTAAGCGATTATGCCTTCGGGAAAGATGTTTTGAATATGTTTTGCTACACCGGTGGATTTTCATTTTCCGCCATGCGGGGTGGTGCCAATCTGGTTCATTCTGTGGACTCCTCCGCCAAGGCAATTGAGTTGACCAACGAAAATGTTGAACTTAACTTTCCGGAAGATAGTCGTCACGAGGCTTTTATTGCCGATGCCTTTGATTTCATGAAGGATATCAACTATAAATACGATCTGATTATTTTGGATCCACCTGCTTTTGCAAAGCATAAAAATGTGCTGAATCAGGCGCTTCAGGGGTATAAGAAACTAAACAGCAGGGCATTTCAGCAAATCCGCCCCGGCGGGGTTTTGTTTACTTTCTCCTGTTCACAGGTCGTCACAAAAACTAATTTTCGTGAGGCTGTGTTTTCCGCTGCAGCTATTTCAAAGCGAAATGTAAGGATATTGCACCAGCTTTCGCAGCCCGGCGATCATCCCATTAATATTTATCATCCTGAAGGTGAGTATCTTAAAGGATTGGTACTGTACGTAGAATAAAAAATTGATTTTCATTTAATTCTAAAATAAATTGAAATTTAGAGAGTTTGATTTTGTTCCTCAGATCATGGAAGGACTTGAATCCATGGGCTTTGAGGAATGTACTCCGGTACAGGAACTGGCGATGCCGGTGATCTGGAACGGGAAAGACCTGATTGCGTGCGCGCAGACAGGCACCGGAAAAACTGCAGCGTATCTGTTACCTGTTTTAAACCGGATTACCGCGAATCCCGGACAAGGGATAAATACACTGATTATTGCCCCAACCCGGGAATTGGTTCTGCAAATTGACCAGCAAATTGAAGGTTTCTCCTACTTTTCAGGGGTCACCTCACTGGCAGTCTATGGAGGTGGTGAAGGGGCAGCCTTTGACCAGCAAAAAACAGCCCTGGTTCAGGGTGCTGATATTATTGTGGCAACTCCCGGCCGGTTGTTGTCACACATCAACCTGAAATATGCCGATTTCAGTACCATAAAGCACCTGATCCTGGATGAGGCAGACCGGATGCTCGATATGGGATTCTTTGATGATATCATGCGGATTGTAAGGGAACTACCTACTGCCAGACAGACGTTAATGTTCTCTGCAACCATGCCGCCTAAGATCAGAAAATTGGCACAGGGAATTTTGCATAATCCTGAAAATGTGAATATTGCAATTTCGAAGCCGGCTGAAAATATTATTCAGGCAGCCTATATGGTTTATGAAAATCAGAAGGTTGCCCTTGTAAGAGCCTTACTCAAGGGGAAAACGGATTACAAGAGTGTTCTGATTTTTACTTCCCGAAAGATCAATGTAAATGGTCTGGTACGGGAATTAAGGAGAATGGGATTTAAGGCAGACGGAATGTTGTCGGATCTTGAGCAGAAAGAGCGTGAAGAGGTGATGTTACGGTTCAAAAACCGTGAAACCCAGGTGCTGGTTGCTACCGATATTGTGGCACGTGGGATTGATATTGACGGGATTGATCTGGTTATGAACTACGATGTTCCGCGTGATCCTGAAGATTATGTCCATCGCATCGGGCGGACAGCCAGAGCTGCGAGTTCAGGACTGGCCATTACACTCATTTCAGATCTTGATCAGCATAACTTCAAACGGATTGAGGATCTGATTGAGCGTGAGATCCCCAAAATTCCGCTTCCACCCGAATTCAGCGAGGCTCCGCTTTATAACCCGGTCAGCGGCAGACCATTTGGAAGAAGACCTGCCGGCAGAACAATTGATCATCCTAAATCAGGTGTTGTAAACAAGAAAAAGATCTTCCGTCACCGTGACCGCGGAACCCATCAGGGGCACCAGGCAGAATAAAGAATTAATATTTTAATAAGGATTGAAGATTTTTGCTAATAAGTGGCAAAATCCCAATTATTCCGCCGAAGGTGGACAAATATGAATGACCCCCAATTTTTATTGGGGGTTCCAGAGAAACAACTAAACTGCAATCCAGAATCGGGTTGAATATTTGTCATTTAATTTATATCAGGATTGAAAATCCCAAGTCTGATAGGCGTGGATTGCAAATCTGTACCAGCCCGGTATCACAGATTATCACAGTATTATTTTTCTAATCTGTGTTGATTTGCGCGATCCGCAGGATAAATAGAATTAATTCCGGCCTTACCATTTTGGTTTTAGACACCCACTAAAGCTGAATCTTTTCAGCCGTCAATGGCTGGCACAAAAACATCCCTGCCCTTGGCTCAAAATTCTGCACCGATTCCGTGGTGAGAAACCGGCGGGAGCCCGCTTTTGTACACTTTTGATCGATTTCAGGATGGCGTATCAGGTAATCAGCCAGGCTTTCGGCTACAATGGGTCCCTGATCCAATAGAGTCACATGATCGGGAAGATATTTGAGGATGGTGGGAATCAGCAGCGGATAATGGGTGCACCCCAGGATCACCGTATCGATTTCAGGATCGTGACGAAACAGGCTACGGATGTTTTTCTGTACAAAATAGTCGGCAGCCGGATTATTGATTTCGTCATTCTCCACCAGAGGAACCCACATCGGACATGCTTCCTGCGTCACCACTAGATGATCCCCTGAAATCTTGGCAATCTCCAAAGGATAGGAACGGGAAAGGACTGTGCCTGACGTTCCGAGGATACCAATATGACCCGTTTTGGTGTAAAGTGGAATCTTCTCCACGCTGGGACGGATGACCCCTAAAACCCGCCTGGATGGATCGATAACCGGAAGGTCGTTTTGCTGAATGGTTCGCAGAGCTTTTGCAGAAGCGGTATTGCAGGCAAGAATTACCAGCTGACAACCCATCGAGAACAGTTTCATCACGGATTGACGCGTAAAATCATAAACCACATCAAAAGAGCGCGAACCATAAGGGGTACGGGCATTGTCGCCCAGGTAGATATAATCATACTGAGGCAATTTTTCCATTATGGATTTCAGGACGGTTAAGCCACCATATCCTGAATCGAAAACGCCTATGGGCTGATCCATCTTCTCCAATTATTACTCCGTTTTAATGACCTAAAATTACACAGAATTGATGGAATAAAAAATGAAGCTATGATATATTTACTTTGACCCTCTAAAAGAAAGCTGTCAGGAATTTGCAACTGGCGGCTGGCAGGATTATTCAGTGCGAACTATTTATACTTTCATTTTTTGGCCGTAAAACGTCCGTTAATTTGAAACGAGCCAGTTGCCAAAAGTTCAAAGACAGCTGCCATGCATATTTTTGCAAAATCTTTCCAAACAAAAAGGGCACCGAAACCGGCACCCTTCCCCTATATGTATGGATTGATTTTCCCGATTATTTAACAATGCCCAATTTAGCTTTAACTAAGGGGGTTAAATCCATAGACTGTTCTGAATGGTATAAGATCCCGTTTGCAGCTTCAAATACATAGATTAAACCCTGCTCTTTGGCAACGTCATTAATGGCTTTACGCGCTTTTTCGATTACAGGTTGTATCAATTTGCTCTGCTCTTTTTGAAGACTCTCCTGGGCAGTCTGCTGAAAAGTCTGAATTCTATCCTGAATACTTGTAACCTCGTCCTGTTTGGCTTTCACAAGAGCTTCGTTGGCATCTTTGGCCTGAGCTAAAGCAACATATTCCTTACCTTTTTCACTGTACTCCTTCTGCATCGCCTGCAATTTTGATTCCAGATCAGCCTGAACCTTCTCAAGAGCAGTTGTTGCTGCTATTCTTTCGGGCATTACCGCCAGCAACTGCTGAAAATCAATATGACCGAATTTTAAAGTCTGGGCAGACAAACTGCTACCCGCGAAAAACAATGCACTAAATACTATTACTTTAAAAAAATTTCTCATGTTTTTTATTGATTTTAAATTTGTTCGCAAATATATATCTTTAATTTTTATATCCAAGCTTCTGCAGGATCTGGTCGCTTAAATCATACTTTGAATTCGTATAAATCATTGAAAGACCTCCTGCTTTATCAAAAACGATGGAATATGCACCCTGTTCAGCCACCTCCTGAATTGCCTTGAACACATCATCCTGAATTGGCTTAATCAAGGCCTGTCGTTTATGGAAAAGATCACCCTCGGTACCAAAATACTGGCGTTGCAATTTTTTATATTCTTTCTCTTTGGTAATAATGATATCCTCCCTTTTCTTTTTCATATCGTCAGATAACAGGACGACTTCTGACTGAAAATCTTTATACATTTTGTCCAACTCGGCATGAATGGTCTCCAGCTCCTTCTGATATTGCTGGGAGATCTTATCCAATTGATCCTGAGCTGCTTTAAACGAAGGAATATTTCCAAGAATGTATTGTGTATCGACATAGGCATATTTCTGAGCAAAGCCTAAACCAGCTGATACGGTGATGAACAGCAAAACAAGTACTAACTTTTTCATCGGATATCCATTTTTAATTTATTACTGATCGAACTTTTTTATCTCTCTTCAATTTATTTAACCAAATGATGCCTCAAAAATCGGACCAAATAACTGCTAAATAAAACTATTTCAAAGTATTAATCATTTATTCGCAAGAAAATACTCCTTACTCCTAAATCATGCATTTACTTTTGCTTTCAAATTAGAATTGCTGTCCCATAATAAAGTGGAAGTTACTACCACCCGATCCTTTAATATATCCGTCGTCAAAGCCATAACCCCAGTCAAAGCCCATTAAACCAAACATCGGAAGGAAGATACGAATTCCAAGACCTGCAGATCGTTTGATTGTGAATGGATTATAGGTAGTCATATCGAACCATGAATTACCGGCCTCAAAGAAGGTCAATCCGTAAATGGTAGCCGATTGGCTCAGCGTAATTGGATACCTCATCTCCATCGTTATCTTTTCATAGATATTTCCGCCATTTGCAGGAGTAAGTGAGTTGTTTGAGTAACCTCTTAAACCAATGATATCACTACCATACATGCTGTAGCCCGACATCCCGTCACCTCCAACCCGGAAACTTTCGAATGGAGAACGGAGATTCTTATTGTAAAATCCGAGATATCCAGTTTCAAACTTGGTTCGCAGGACAAGTTTCTGATCTGCCGTGAAAGGGGTATAGACATCCCCTTTGAATACCCATTTATGGTACTCAATAAGGTTATAACGCTGCTCAGCTGTTAAAAGAGTACTGCTGTAGTCCAAATGAGACCATAACGAATAGGGAGGAGTTAACTGCAACATGAATGAAAAGTTTGTTCCTCTTTTAGTATACAACGGATTATCTGTGGAATTCCTGCCCAGAACGGTTTTGAAACTAAAATTGTGGGATGTCCCGTTTTTAAAGAAGAAATATTGCCAGTTATCCAGAATATAGAGCTGATACGACAATTCATGGTAAAGGGTGAAGAAGTCATCGGGGAATTTTAAACGACGCCCCATTCCAACAGAACCGCCAACGACACCCATTCGTTGGGTTATAACGTAATTATAGGGTGTATATGCAGATCCGTAACTCCCCATACCGGTGCCATAGCCACTGCCATATCCTGCATAGTTTCCGGTATAGTTGTACGACTGATTACCACTGGTTTGTTTTGAGTAGTAAAGTGAAAATGTAAGTGAGTTTGGTTTCTTACCGCCAAGCCAGGGCTCGGTGAAGGAGAAGCTATACGATTGATAATAACTGCCGTTTGTCTGAGCCCGTAAGGATACTGCCTGGCCATCGCCGGTAGGAAGTGGTTTCCATGCCTTCTTATTCGGGATATTTCGCACCGAGAAATTTGAAAATTTCAAACCCACAGTACCCACAAACATGCCGGCACCCCATCCTCCCGAGAGCTCTATCTGGTCGTTTGCACGCTCTTCAAGTTCATAATTAATATCAACCGTCCCATCCTCAGGATGAGGAACGACATCCGGCTTTATCGCTTCCGGGTTAAAATGCCCCATTTGTGAAAGTTCCCGAACCGAACGAATAATATTCTCCTTGCTGAACAACTGTCCGGGACGCGTAAAGAGTTCGCGCCGCGCCACATGCTCATTGGTCTTGGTATTCCCTTTTATCCCGATTGAATTAATGGTTGCCTGAGTCCCCTCAACCATTCTGAGTTCAAAATCGATCGAGTCATTTTCAACGTTCACTTCGACAGGACTCAGATTATAAAAGAGATAACCATTATTAAGGTAAACATTGGATACCGCATCGTCATCTTCGGTAAGTCTTTTGTCCAGGAGTTTCTGGTCAAAAATATCACCTTTCCGGATCCCCAGAACCAGGTCGAGCTGTTTATCCCCATAAATAGTATTACCTACCCAACGTATATTTCTGAAATAGTATCTTTTCCCTTCATCAATATAATACTTCAATCGGACCGTATTCCGCAAAGTATCCTTACTGATGGTATCGGCAACAATAATTGCATCACGATACCCTTTTTCATTGTACTTTTTAATCAGATTAAGCTTGTCCTCTTCGAACTTGTCCTCGAGAAATTTCTTGGAGGCGAAAAAATTCCGGATCTTTTTCGCCTTGGTCTTCTTCATCGCCTTTTCCAGTTCTTTTTTGGGAATAGCCGTAACCCCGACAAACTCTATTTTGCTGATTTTAACCTTTACTTTCTTGTTTACCTTGATATCCAGGATTACCTGGTTCACCTTGGATGGGTCATCACGCTGAATAATATCCACTTCGGTATTGTAGAATCCTTTCCCTTGGAAGATTCCCAGGATCTGACGTTTCGCTGTATTGATGAGATTGTCGGTCACCTGCCCTCCGATGAGCAGCATCACCTTCTTTTCAATATCCTCTTTTTCACTCTTCGAGACCCCTTTATAGTTCTTTTGCGAAAGACGGGGGCGCTCCTGAAGGTAAATATCGATCCAGATTTTGTTCCCTACGATTTTGGTAGCCGAAATCCTCACATCTGAAAAGAGTCCCTGATGCCAGTATTTCTTTAATGCAGAAGTAATCTGGTCCCCCGGGACACTGATTTCATCCCCGATGGAAAAACCTGACAGATTTTTAAGGACTTCAGTATCCAGAAACCGGATACCACTCACCTCTATTCCCGCCAGGGTATACTTTTTCGCACCATCGTAACGGATTGAAAAGTTTGTGCTGTCTGCAACGACCTGTGAATAAAGGTTTAAACTCCCAAATAGGACCAGGGAAAAAATTATTAACTTTTTGTACATTTTTAGCTTCTGATTTGTTCACTTGTTTTTCCAAATCTTCTCTCTCTACGCTGGAAATTGGCTATGGCTTCAAACAAATTTTCCTTCCGAAAATCGGGCCATAAGATGGGCGTAAAATAGAACTCACTGTAGGCAATTTGCCACAGGAGGAAATTACTTATCCGGTATTCACCACTGGTTCTGATCAATAATTCCGGATCAGGAATACCCGAAGTGGAGAGATGATTCACGACTAATGATTCATTGATCTGTTTTTCAACTATTTCACCGTTTGCTGCCTTTCGGACAATTTGCTTTATCGTTTGGAGGATATCCCATCTTCCTGAATAACTTAGAGCCAGGATCAAATTAAGGCCGGTATTGGAGGATGTTTTTGCAATGGCTTCTGCCAGTTTGATCTGAACATCAGCGGGAAACGATTCAAGATTACCGATAGCACGCATCCGGACATTCTTATCATTCAGGTTTTCAATCTCCTGCACAATAGCATCGACCAGTAACGACATCAACGCATTCACTTCGTTTTTAGGCCGTTCCCAGTTTTCGGTTGAAAACGCATAAAGGGTAAGATATTTGATTCCCACTTCACCGGCCCCTTCTACAATAGAACGCACTGCATCAACGCCTTGCCGGTGCCCGTAAATCCGGTCATTGCCATGAAGCTCTGCCCATCTGCCATTGCCATCCATGATCACCGCAACATGGCTGGGAATACAATTTTTCTTCAGTTCTTCAATAACCATTACCTTTTTCTAAGCTTATCAAATAATGCGCAATTCCCTTTTTCATCCCATAACTGGTAAGTCAAAGAAAATGCAAGTGTTGCATAATAATCATTATTATTCAACTGAGATTTTGGAGCTTTAGGCAAATAATTTCCATTTGCTGTTGGAGTTGCCTTGACAAATCTTCCAGGATCATATAGATTATCAATATTATCAGAAAATGTCTTTCGAACAACCAATTCAACCATACCTCCTAATCTTTTAGATATATTAAATTTCAATCCTGCACCAACAGGAATAGTAACTGTCATTACATCAAATTGATTTGTAAATTTACCCTTCTGGTTGCCTATCGTATCCTTTAATGCATGGATAGAAGGAGCAGAAGAATTTTGAAGTATAAAAGAGCCTTTATCATTAATATGTGCCCTCGAATAAAATACCCCAATTCCTAAAGATACAAAAGGAGTAAAGGCATTTTTCTTCATATCACCTAATTTATAATCACGAAAATTAAATTCGAATAAACTCTCAACAGATTGAAAAGAACGGTTAAAATTGTATTTATAACTTTTATCAGGTGTATAGAGAAATGTATAAGGATCTACAGGTACTTTATTTTTTGTAGTTGGATCAAGTGTATATGTATACTGACCTATTAAAGCATTATAAAAATAACCATCCGCCTTTAAATTTCCAGTCAATATTTGCCCCCTTATAGCAATGCGTTTATTAAAATTCCATCTTCCTAGTATTCCAGCAACTGGTGTAATCGATTTGGCATAATTAACTTTTTGAATGTCGCCCCAATAAGCTGCTGCTGCAACTTGCACACCCAAATCCGCAGTCTGTTGCGCAATAGCACAATCCACTGACAAGATGAGCATTATGACTACAATCAACTTTTTCATTTGTAATAATATTCAATCAATTTATCAAAAATTTATACCGATAAAATCAACCCTCTTTTTACTAAAGGTTACAAAAGTAATAGATTAACCCTAATTTCCCCTTTTTCGGAGAAAATTTAACGGATAAAAATTAGACCCGCTGCTTAAACGGCTTATTCCTTTCAATTCCGCTTATCAATTCCCCACATCAGCTTATTCCGTAGCGTACTATAAAATGACTGATTATCAAATTGTAAAACATTAATTGAGAAATCAGCTTTGCAGAGTCTCATCTCAATATTTGCACCAAAGGCATCCGACCGGGAATCGAGTGAAGCCAGATATCGTTCTCCCCTCCCTTCGATCCTAAGTTTGATCTCTTCATTATCCGAAATTACGACCGGCCGAATCGCCAGATTATGCGGGGCGATGGGTGCAATGATAAAATTTGCAGCCGTTGGTGTAATAATCGGACCTCCGACAGCCAGTGAATAGGCGGTTGAACCTGTTGGGGTTGAAACGATTAATCCATCGGCCCAATAGGAATTTAAATAATCGCCACCCACCTCAACATGCACCGTAATCATTTGAGAAGTATCCTGTTTATGGACCGTAAACTCATTCAGCGCATAAGGAAAGTCAGAAAACAATGGGATATCTGTTTCCAGCTTAATCAAAGAACGGGGTTGCAGGTAGTATTTCGCATCAAAGAAACGTTCGAGAGCGCTTTCCAGTTCCTGCTGCGCCACATCTGCCAGGAAACCAAGCCTGCCGCTGTTGATGCCAACCATCGGAATTCCTGAATTTCTGACCAATGAAATTGCTTCCAAAAAGGCTCCGTCTCCGCCGATACTGAAAAAAAAATCGACATTCCGCAATTCACTATAGTTCGAAAAGTCGGTTATATTTTCGGGTTTGAAGGCAATCGACCGGTGCATATATTCCAAAAAGGGACGATACACCACCACTTCAACGTGATGTAGATGCAAAATGGCAAACAAACGTTTCAAACTATCGTAAAAAACCGGATTAATATTTCGTCCAAAGACCGCTATTCTCATTTAAATATCTGAATTTTAAACATTTATATAACGCATAAATTGATCATAACGGTCGTCAAAAAGCGTTTTAATCTGTGACTGATCCATATAGGTTGCTTTAATCAGGTAATCATAGCGTGCAAAAGTCTGAATAATTCCTGAAAGATCCACCACATTTACTTTAATGGTGACATCAAGTTCTTTGGAAAATGGTGAAGGTTTGTGAATATAGAGGCTCAGGATTCGGGCATCGTTCCCCTCAATTATCTGGGCGATTTGTGAAAGCGAGTAATTAACTTCGGTAAGCTCCAGTACGATGATTCCGCCGGGCTCATTGGATGAAAAGAGTTCAGCCAGCTTAAATGCAAGGTCTGTACGGGTGATGGAACCGATGTACGAATGATCGGGTTCGAGAACCGGAACGATCGATACGCCACAACCCAGAGCGACCCCCGCAACTTCGAAAATATGCTGATTCACATGTACATGTGGCTGTAAAAGATTTGGACTGATATACTTGTTTATCTTTTCGTCGAAGTTCTCGGCGTCATATATTTCCTTGTCAGAAACTACTCCAAAATAATCTTTTCCAACAACCACCGGAAGATGCGAAACCCGGAATATCTCCATCAGCGTAAGCACCTTGGAACCAATCTCGTCGGGTGTGACGGTAGGAATTGATTCAGAAATCAGATTTTCGGCTATCACGATACTAGATTTTTTTGTTATAAAAAACCGATTCAAAGTTGTAAATTGCACACCAAATCAGTGAAACAATACTATGGCACGTTTAAGCGTAAATATAAATAAAATAGCAACACTGCGAAACACCAGGCAGGGAAATATCCCAAATGTTAAACTTGCAGCGATTAATTGCGAAGAATTTGGGGCCGAAGGGATTACGGTCCATCCCCGTCCGGATGAACGACATATCCGATATTCTGACGTAAGAGACTTAAAATCAATTATAACCACAGAATTCAATATCGAAGGTTATCCTGGCCGATCATTTCTCGACCTGGCGCTTGAGGTGTTGCCCGATCAGGTTACCCTGGTTCCGGATGCCCATGATGCGATTACCTCAAATGCAGGGTGGGACACCATTACGCACCAAGGTTTGTTAACCGATATCGTGGCTGAATTGAAAGGTGCAGGAATCCGCGTCTCGCTGTTTGTGGGAGCTGATGAGAAAATGGTGGAGGGTGCTGCCCGCATAGGTACCGATCGCATCGAGCTTTACACCGAGCCTTATGCAACAGCTTTCCCATTCAATCCGGATCAGGCAATCAGTTCATTTCTGCTGGCAGCCAAAGCCGCTGAAGATCTTAACCTTGGGGTTAATGCGGGGCACGACCTGAGTCTGCAGAATTTAAGGTTTTTCAACCAGTCGATTCCCAATCTTTTGGAAGTTTCAATTGGTCATGCCTTGATTTCGGATGCTTTATACATGGGTCTGGAATTGACCATACTCAAATATAAAGAGTGCCTGAGGTAATGTCTGTAACGTTAAAATTCAGAAAGACCGGGCGCGGGGAACCGCTTGTAATTCTTCACGGACTTTATGGCGCTTCGGATAACTGGATTTCTATTGCCCGAAAGCTGGAGGATCGCTTCACAATTTTTATACCCGACCTCCGGAATCATGGTCATTCACCCCATGCTTCAAGCCATACTTACCAGGATCTGGTGGATGACCTCTTCCAATTTTTTACCGATCATCCTATTAAACGAGCGGTTATTCTGGGGCACAGCATGGGCGGAAAGGTTGCAATGATGTTTGCCGCTGAATATCCGGAACTGGTTACAGGATTGATCGTTGCAGACATAGCTCCCAAAAGCTACAACTTATCCGACAGACCCTATAAAACAGTACTCGAGCATGAACTTATCCTGGGATTGATGGAGGAGCTAAACCTGGTCGCAGTTTCGTCCCGAAAAGAGATTGATCACTTTTTATCTGAAAAACTGCATAACCCAACGTTAAGGCATTTCCTGATCAAAAATATTCAACGGAATAAAGAGGACTATTTTGAGTGGAAAATAAATGTTCCGGTTCTCAGGCATGCGCTCGTTTCGATCACCAGTGGAGTAAACAGTGGGTGGTTCGAAGACCGGAAACCGATTCTGAATTATCCGGTTACGTTTATCCGCGGATTAAATTCGGACTATATTTCAGACGATGATCTGCCGGCGATCAAAAGCATTTATCCGGATGCCCGGATTATCGGGATTCCGGATGCAGGCCACTGGCTTCACTCGGAGCAACCTGAGAAATTCGTTGAAGCGGTATTATCGGTTGTATAAAACGGTCAGGGCTTTTAATTTTTCACCACTCTCTTTCAGATCAATCGTATCAGATAATCTCCATCTCCAGTTATTTTCAATGGTTCCAGGGGTATTCATCCGGGCCGAAGCGTCCAGACCAAGAACATCCTGTAACGGAATAATCGTCATTTGGGCCACTGATCCCAGGACAGCCCTGATCATTTTCCAATGGTCAATTCCGGTGGTACCAAAATAGTGACGCAGGTTTTCCCGCTCCTCCCCTTTGAGCTTGGTAAGCCAGTTTGCTGTGGTATCATTATCATGTGTTCCGGTGTAGGCGGTAAAATCCAAATCATAATTATGGGGAAGATGTTCATTTGCAGCATCAGAGGCAAAGGCAAATTGCAATACCTTCATTCCAGGCAAATGATATTTTTTACGCAGGTGCTGAACCTCGGGGGTTATGGTCCCCAAATCTTCGGCAATAATAGGCAGATGACCGATCTGACTTTGCAACAACCTCAGAATACCATCCCCGTTTGCCTTCATCCATTCCCCTTTGACCGCGGTTTTCTCTCCGAAGGGGATTGCCCAAAACGATTCCAGCCCTCTGAAATGATCGATCCTGACCAAATCAAAGAGGTTCAGATTAAAATGGAGCCGGGCGATCCACCAGTCGTAATTCCGGTTTTGCAGCTTCTTCCAATCGAATAAAGGATTTCCCCAAAGCTGTCCGGTTTCGCTGAAATAATCGGGAGGTACCCCTCCCACCATGACCGGCTTTCTGCTTTTATCCAGCATGAAAATTTCCTGGTTGGCCCAAACATCGGCACTATCAAACGAAACATACAGGGGAATATCCCCGAATATTTTGATATCCCGTCTATTGGCGTACCGTTTCAAGGAAAACCATTGTTTAAAAAAAAGAAATTGCATGAACCTCTGATATTCAACGTCTTCGCGATAAATCCGATAATGAAGATGAAGGGAATCCTGCTTATGCCTGACCAATGATTCTTCCCAATAACTCCAATCCTTCCCCTTCAGGTTTTTGCGGCATGCATAAAACAGTGACCAGGCTTCGAGCCACCAGCTGTTTTCCTGCCAGAAACGCAGGTAATCATCCCAGCCAAATCCCCCGACTTCCCGAAAACGGATAAATGCTTGCTGAAGATAAGGTTCCCTGAATTTGCGCACATGAAAGTAGTCGACACTTTCAGGTGGAAATGCCTTGGCCGGAGGCTTAATTTCATGATCGATCAATCCAATTTTAACCAACTCATCAAGATCTATGAGGTCAGAATTTCCGGCGAACGCCGAATAACACTGGTAAGGAGAATGGCTAAAATCGGTAGGTCCCAAAGGGAGAATCTGCCAGATTTTCTGACCCGATCCTGCTAGCCAGTCAATGAAATGGTAAGCCTCTTCTCCAAGAGAGCCAATTCCGTATTTCCCGGGAAGGGAGGTCGGATGAAGAAGTATTCCGGAAGCGCGATTTGTCATAATCTAATAATGGTATTCTGAAAACTTTTCCAAACCACAAAGTGGTTTAATTTGAATGACCCCCGGTGGAACTTGAGAAACCGGGGGAAAATGAATAAAACAGAACCTCAACCCAGAATTGGGTTGAACATAAATTAATATTGTTGATATTGAACCCTCTCCGGGGTTTCTTTTGCCTACGGACTCTCTTCCCCAACTTTGTTGGGTTTTTTTAAAATTAAATCCCTTCAGGATTTTTGCCGAAATTAAAATGACTAGAATTAGATACAACTGGTATCAATTCCTCTGTTCTTTTATTCAATTCTCACTTCAGCCATTTGTCAAGCCATTGGAAGAAAACGCGTTGCCAAAGAATTCCGTTCTGAGCTTTCAATACCCAGTGACTCTCATCAGGGAAGAACAGGAACTCAGCGGGAATACCTTTCAATTTGGCCGAATTAAAGGCGCCCATCCCCTGGGTGTATGGGATACGCAGATCCTTTTCACCGGTGATTACCAATATTGGGGTATCCCAGTTCTGGACAAATTTATGAGGAGAGAAGTTCTTATAGGTATTTTGAGCGACCTTATTATTCAAATCCCAGTAGGCGCCGCCGTTATCCCAGTTGGTAAACCAAACCTCTTCGGTGGTGGAATACATCGCTTCAAGATTAAAGATTCCGCAGTGTGAAATAAAAGTCTTGAACCGTTTCTGGTGATGACCTGCCAAATAATAAACGGAGTATCCACCGTAACTTGCACCGACAGCGCCTAAACGGTTTTTGTCGATGAAGGGTTCCTTGCACAAGGTATCGATTGCCGTCAAATAATCTTTCATATTCTGACCACCATAGTCCCCCGAAATCTGCTCATTCCACTCCTGTCCGAAGCCCGGAAGACCACGCCGGTTTGGCGCCACAATGATATATCCATTGGCTGCCATCATCTGGAAGTTCCAGCGGTATGACCAGAACTGGCTCACCGTACTCTGTGGCCCACCCTCACAGTATAACAATGCCGGGTATTTTTTGGAAGGATCAAAATGAGGAGGATAGATCACCCAAACTTTCATTTTCTTTTTGTCGGTCGTCGTAATCCAGCGGCTTTCGACCTTGCCAAAAGTCATTTGATCCATGATCCCCTTGGTCACCGTAGTGATTGCCTCATCTTTTCCGGTGGCCGGATCGACACGATAAATCTCAGCAGGATGCGACATGGAAACCTTGGTTGCAATCAATTGATTATCTGCAATAAATACATCCTGATAATCGTGAACACCTTCCGTTATCCTGGTTATTTTTTCTCTCCTAAGATCAAGCCTGTAAATTTCCTCTGTGGCGTGAATATCGGAGATAAAATAGATCGATTTGCTGTCTTTAGTCCATGTAAGCCCTTTAACATCCTGATCAAAACCGGCAGAATAATCCTTTTTTACCCCGGTTTTGAGGTCTGCAATAAAAAGGCGGTTCTTATCGGCCTCATAGCCGTCGCGCGCCATACTCTCCCATGCAATCATTTGTCCATCAGGTGAATAAACAGGATTAACATCATACCCCATCATCCCTTCGGTAAAATTGATTGTGGTGCCAGTTTCAACATTGTACAGATAAATATCTGAATTTGTTGAAATGGCATATTCCTTTCCGACCTTTTTTTTGCACGTATAGGCGATTGTTTTCCCATCCGGGCTCCAGTTGATCTGTTCAATCCCACCCATTGGCTTCATCGGTGAATCAAAGCGCTCACCTTTCATGATATCCTTATCCTCTGACAAACCGGTTTCGCTGTATTTTGCAACGACAACATGCTGATAGGTGTAATCGTGCCAGCTGTCCCAGTGGCGGTACATCAGGTCTGTTTCGAGCCGGGCATTTGCCAGTGGAAGATCAGAAAAGAGATCATGAATATCTTTATCTAACTTGACAGATTTAATATATACAATATTCTTTAAATCAGGGGAATACTTAAATCCTGAAATACCTTCAGCCACTTTCGAAACCTGAACATTTCCTGTACCGTCAGGATTCATCTCCCATAACTGATCACTTCCCGATTTTGAGGAGATATAGCCAATCTTTTTCCCGTCGGGACGCCAGTGCTCTTCCCCCTCTTTTTCAGGGGTATCGGTGAGCCTTTTGGCGTCTCCGCCCGAAACCGGAACCAGATAAATATCGCGGTACGATTTATTTTCCGCAATATTAAAATAGGTAACTCCATAAATTACCGATTTCCCGTCAGGCGAAACCTGGGTTCCCCCCACACGGCCAAACGACCACAACACCTCAGGGGTCATAATATCCGAAGTCAGTTTAGGGATTCCGGGCAGGTAATTGGGTTTTACGGAAGCAGGTTTTTCACTTTTCATACAGGCTGAAAAAAGGGTCAGAATCAGAAAAAAAAAGAACAGGTTTTTCATGGTCCGGGTTTTAATTTTTGCAAAAGTAATGGATTTGGGTCAAGTCCCGCAAAAATATTCCTAAAAGAAGATTTAGATGTATGGGCAAAACTGAAATGTTATAAATTTGTCAAAATCTTATGAATTAAACAGAATGAAGAAAAATCTAATCTTAATATTCATTACCGGACTTTTCTTTCTTGGGAATGACCTTTGTGGACAAAAATTAACCCTCGGCGCCAAGGGTGGGGTAAGTTTTCCCGGTCTGTCAGGCGGAACAGCCAACAATCCAACCTACGACAGTAATTCGTTAAAGACGGGGGGCGAATTTGGCATGTACGGAGAGTATCATGTTTCTGCGAAATTATCATTTTCCCTGGGTATTGAATATTCATCTCAGGGTGGATTAAATAAATTTCAGGCTTATCCAACCCCGGCAAGTTTGGTACAGACTGGTATTGGTCAATATCTCTATTCTGATTTTAAGAGTGATATGAACCTAAATTACCTGCTGTTTCCACTTTTGGTCAGGGAAAGTTGGCATATAAACCGAAAATTCCGCTTTTATGCAGGAGCAGGACCATTCTTAGGGTTATTGTTAAATGCCAATCGCACCATCAGTTCCGGTTCAATCTATGAGGATCAGGGAAAGACTATTCCGTCGGTCATTCCGTTGGGTTCCCTGGAAAATACAGGTATTCAAAAACTGAATGCCTATGATGTGGGGATAAACGGATTATTCGGGCTGTCTTGTAAACTGAATAAAAAAGAGGTCCTATTCATTGAAATCGGAGCTAATTATGCATTCTTACCCATTCAACAAAGTTCCGTCAACGGGGCAAGCAGACCATATTCCGAATCGATTACTGTCGGTTATGCCTTCACCTTTAAGGAACATTACAAAAACAGGTATCACAGATGATATCGGTTTATCCCGGACCGAATCAGGAGCAGTCAAAATTAGGTTGTTTATTTACACCTTTTCGGGTTCGGTAACTATTCCAGCTCGTTAAGATAAGCTCTGAATGACTCGTAATCAGCCGGAAATTGGATGCTCAGTTTTTTCCCCTTCATAAAGTTTTGTAACCGCTGCGGCATAGGAACATTCCCTTTTCCAACCACCTCTTCAACGGTTTCGGTGAATTTGGCCGGATGAGCTGTTTCCAGAAAGATTCCGGTTTCGTCGTCCTTAAGCAATTCATTAAGTGCACGATAACCCACCGCACCATGGGGATCAAGAAGATATCCCCTGGTTTGATAAACGTAAAGGAGGGTTTCGCGGATCTGGTCATCGGTATAGGTGGTTCCGGTCATTTCTCTGGAAATTGCCTGATGATCATTCTTATATAAATCGAGAATGCGGGCAAAATTACTCGGATCACCCACATCCATCGCATTGGCAATGGTAGAGACAGAGGGACGAGGCTCGTAAATTCCGGTTTTTAAATACTTGAAAACAATGTCATTCAGGTTATTGGCCGCAATGAATTTACTTATGGGTAGCCCCATCTTTTTGGCAAAAAGTCCTGCTGTAAGATTTCCGAAGTTTCCGCTTGGAACTGAAAAGACCACTTTTCGTGTTTTATCCTCCAGTTTGGCCCATGCATTGAAGTAATAAAATGCCTGTGGAAGAAATCTGGCCACGTTTATGGAGTTGGCAGAAGTAATCGTAATCTTCTGCTTCAGCGCTTCATCCATAAATGCCGATTTCACCAAAGCCTGGCAGTCATCAAAGGTACCGTCAATTTCGAGGGCAGTGATGTTTTGTCCCAACGTGGTAAACTGCTTCTCCTGAATGTCACTAACCTTCCCTTTTGGATAGAGTACATGAACCTTGATTCCGGGCACACCCAGGAACCCGTTCGCTACAGCACTTCCTGTATCACCGGAAGTGGCAACCAACACATGAACCATCTTCTTCTCCTGTCCCAGAAAATGGGATAAGAGCCGTGCCATAAACCGCGCACCCACATCTTTAAATGCGGATGTCGGGCCATGAAAAAGCTCCAACGAATAAATGTGATCACTTACTTCCACCAACGGAGTATCAAAAGCCAACGTATTAAATACAATCTTCTCCAGGGTACGCTCAGGGATATCTTCACCAAAGAATCTTTTGGCCACCTCAAAAGAGAGTTCCTGAAAGCTCATGGAACTGATATTCCGGAAAAAAGATTCCGGCATCGGATTAATCCGCTCCGGCATAAATAGCCCGCGATCGGCTGCCAGTCCCTGGGTAACCGCCAGCTCAAGGGTTACGTCAGGGGTCTTATGGTTAGTGCTGTAATACTTCATTTTACTTAACGCTTAAATAATTCTTTCTTTATCAAGGGATGTAGGCTGCAGGCTGTTAGAATTTTAGAAATGTTAAACTCCTTAAATCCTCCCATTCCTCAATAACTCCTGCATCAGCTGATGACTCTCCAAAATTCCGTAATCCCCCTTTGATGCAGAAAGCTCGTCATACTGATCAACACTGTCGGGCTGAATGCCCGGGTACCAGATCAGGAAAGGTACGGCATCCCGTGTATGGGTTTTCAGTTTCCAGGGAGTGGGATGGTCCGGAAGAATGGCAATGGCAACCGGTTCATCCATTTTGGCAATTTCATCCACCAGATATCTGACCACCCGGTTATCAAGGTATTCAATAGTCTTTAATTTAAGATCATAATTTCCTTCATGACCAGCCTCATCACTCGCCTCAATATGCAGATAGACAAAATCCCTCGTTTTAAGCGCTTCAACAGCAGCTTCAGCCTTTCCTTCATAATTGGTATCATATAATCCGGTGGCACCTTCCACTTTAATGACATCAAGACCGGCATATACTCCGATTCCCTGGATCAGATCGACCGCCGATATAACAGCGCCACTGCTGATTCCAAACATCTCTCTTAAGGTCTTCATTGAAGGTTTATAACCTGGTGACCAGGGCCAGATTGAATTGGCAGGATCTTTTCCCTCCGATTTACGCTTCACATTGACCGGATGATTTTCAAGCAATTCCCTCGATTTATGAATCAGATTCAATAAAAGCCGGGCGGTTTCCGCTCCGGCTTCACCGGATGAACAAGGAAGTACATCGACAACGGGAGTTCCGGTGACATCGTGCGGAGGAACGCATTTAAGCGATTTGTTACCCCCTTTAATCACCAAAAGATGCCGGTAGGAAACACCGGTATAAAACTTCACCCGTTCATCTCCAAAATGCTCATTGAGCGCATTAATCAATTCGATCGCTTCCGTTGTTGAGATATGTCCCGCAGAATGGTTTTTGATTTTTTCGTCAGCTATGCAAATAAGGTTACATCTCAGAGCAAGATCTCCTTCTTCAAGTTCAACCCCTATGCTAGCTGCTTCAATGACTCCTCTTCCCTCAAAAACGGCCTCAACATCATAGCCCAGAACCGCGAGATTGGCAACCTCACTTCCCGGATGAAGTCTTTCCGGAATTGTTTTTAATAAACCGGACCTCCCCAATTTCGCAAGACGGTCGATATTCGGTATCCGGGCGGCCATCAATGGGGTCAGTCCGTCGTGTTCAATCTCGGGCTGATCGGACATTCCATCTCCAAGAATAATTATATGCTTCATTATTAATTATTTACAAAATTACTAAATATTTGAGACCTTGATCAGGTCGGCAAAAACACCGGCTGCGGTAACTGCTGCACCTGCCCCATATCCTTTGATCAGCATCGGATATTCGTTATACCGCTCACTGGTAAGGAGCAGGATGTTATTACTTCCTTCAAGATCATAAAACGGATGTCCGGGATCCACAACCACTAATGACACAGAGGCTTTTCCTTCGTTCATCACTCCAACAAAACGCCATTTCTGACGTTTGGATTCCAGGAGAAGACGTTGCTTCTCAAATAGTTCATCCATTTCACTGATGGTATTCCAAAATTCCTCCATCGAAGAATTAAAATACTTCTGAGGAATAAACGAATTATTTTCAACATCTTCTTTTTCAATACGATACCCAGACTCCCTTGCAAGAATCACCAACTTACGGATCACATCAATCCCGCTAAGGTCGATGCGCGGATCGGGCTCTGCATACCCCATCTCTTTAGCCATCCGGACTGCCTTGCTGAAAGGTATCTCCTTGCTTAAAGTATTGAATATATAATTCAGTGTTCCGGATAGCACTGCTTCAATGCGGACGATGCGGTCACCTGAATGCATCAGATCGTTAATGGTTGAAATCAACGGGAGGCCGGCGCCCACATTGGTCTCAAACAGAAATTTGACACCATGTTTAGCCGCCATCTCCTTGAGCTCCCGATATCGGCTGTATTCCGATGATGCAGCCACCTTATTCGCTGCAACAACAGAAATAAAATTTTCAAGTGCAAAGAGGTAATGATTTGCGACTTTCTCGTCTGCTGTACAGTCAACAAATACAGAGTTGAACATGTTCATCTCAACCATTGTCCTGCAAAACAATTTCAGGTCGGATTTGACCTCCGACTGATTGATTTTATTCTTAATGGTTAAAACATCGATTCCCTCGCGGTCAAAAACCATTTTCCTCGAATTTGCCACTCCGGCAAGCTTCAGTTTGAGCCGGTGTTCTTTTTTAAGTTTTTCCTGTTGACGGCCAATCTGATCCAGCAGATCACGGCCGACCGTTCCGATTCCGACCAGGAATATATTCAGCTCAACATACGGGGAGAGGAAGAATGCCTCGTGCACCACATTGAGTGTCTTTCTTAAATCGGAGTTCTTAACTACCCACGAGATATTTTGTTCAGAAGCGCCCTGGGCGATAGCCACAACGTTTATCCCATTCTTTCCTATGGTTTGAAAAAGCTTTCCGGCTATTCCGGCGGAATGTTTCATATTCTCACCAACGATTGCCACAATGGAAAGTTCATTTTCACAGGTCAGTTTGCTGATTCTTCCCGATGCAATTTCCCGTTCAAATTCAAAGGATATCGCCTCATGGGCAATTTCCGAAAACTGGGAATCAATGGCAAAACTGATTGAGTTTTCGGAAGAGGCCTGGGAAATAAGAATAACATTAATCTCTTTCCTGGCCAGCGCTCCAAAGAGACGCATGGAAATACCGGTAACACCCACCATCCCCAAACCCTGGATAGTAAATAAGGAAATTCCTGAAATGGAAGAGATCCCTTTAATCGGATGATCCTTACCCGTAGTTTCCGACAGGCTGATCAATGTGCCATCACCCAAAGGATTCAACGTATTTTTTATATGAATCGGGATATTTTTCTGGTAAACCGGAAGTATGGTGGGCGGATAGATCACCTTTGCACCAAAATGGGATAACTCCATAGCTTCAGAATAAGTAAGCGTAGGAATTGTATAGGCCTTGCTGATTACCCGCGGGTCGGCAGTCATAAAGCCATCCACATCGGTCCAGATTTCAAGTTGGGTTGCATTGACAGCAGCTGCAAAAAGTGCTGCGGTATAATCGGAGCCTCCGCGGCCAAGCGTAGTCATGGAACCATCAGTAGCAGAGGAGATAAATCCGGGAGCCACTGCAAACTGATTTATTTTTGAGCATGCTTCCGAAATTAATTCATACGTAAACCCAAAATCAACATTTGCCTTTCCAAAATTCCGGTCAGTTTTGATCACCGACATGCTGTCAATTAACGGAACTTTTAAGTAATTACTAATCAACAATGAAGAGAGCCGTTCACCAAAACCAAGAATCTTATCCAATGTTTTGGGAGTAAGCTCACCGATCAGGGTAACGCCCTGAACAATTTTTTCAAGTTCTTCAAAAAGCGGTTTGAGTGAATCAATGGTTTTTCCAGCATCTTCAGTGCCAAACAAGGTTTCAATGATCTCTTCATGGCGTGCCCTGATTGCGAGGAGTTCACCATTCAGTTTAATCCCCGAAGCGGCCTTGCGGGCTACTCCAAGAAGTAAATCGGTCACTCCTCCTAAGGCAGAGACCACAACGATTATCTTATCTTGCTGATTAAGAACTATTTCACTTATTCTTTTTATATTTTCAGCAGAACCGACAGAAGTTCCTCCAAATTTCAATATCTTCATCTGTACATTATTTATTCTAAATATCACCCTTGCTACAAGGGATAGATTACCTGAATGACTGGCATTCATCCATTGGAAATGGCCGGAATATCCATATTAACACAGGCCACAAAAGTCCAAAAAAAATCCGAACCCAAAAATTTCCGGTTCAGATTTCTTTAGATGGTGTCATTTATTTATTTGTCCAGAGCCGGCGTATAATTAGCAATAATCTTACCCTCAAGCTCTTCCAGTAATTCCGGATTATCTCTGAGCAACGATTTTACCCCTTCTCTCCCTTGTCCAAGCTTTGTTTCGCCATAACTAAACCACGATCCGGCCTTCTTAATGAGTTCAATTTCAACGCCAAGATCAATAATTTCCCCTATTTTAGAGATCCCCTCACCGTAAAGGATATCGAATTCAGCCTTGCGAAATGGAGGAGCAACCTTGTTTTTGACTACTTTTACCCGGGTATGACTTCCCTGAACCTCATCACCATCTTTCAGCTGACCTATTTTGCGGATATCGAGACGGACAGAAGCATAAAATTTAAGGGCATTACCACCGGTTGTTGTTTCCGGATTTCCAAACATTACCCCGATTTTATCACGCAGCTGGTTGATGAAAATAACGCAGGTTTTGGTTTTACTGATACTTCCGGTGAGCTTCCGCAGAGCCTGTGACATTAAACGGGCCTGAAGTCCCATTTTCGATTCCCCCATTTCACCTTCAATTTCGGCTTTGGGTGTCAGTGCTGCAACAGAGTCAATCACAATGATATCAATGGCTCCGGATCGGATCAGGCTATCCGCAATTTCAAGCGCCTGTTCCCCGTTATCGGGTTGTGAAATCAGCAACTCATTGATATTCACGCCCAATTTTTGAGCATAGGTTGGATCGAAGGCATGTTCGGCATCAATAAATGCAGCGATGCCGCCTACCTTCTGCGCCTCAGCAATGGCATGGATGGCAAGGGTTGTCTTTCCTGAAGATTCCGGACCAAAAATCTCAATTACCCGCCCTTTGGGATAACCGCCGATTCCCATGGCCATATCCAGAGCGATTGAACCTGAATGAATAGCCTGCACATCATCTACTGGTTTATCACCCATCCGCATAATCGAACCTTTCCCAAAGCTCTTCTCGATTTTATCCATTGTAAGCTGGAGGGCTTTCAACTTCTCACTGTTGACCTTCTGCGTATCTTCCTTTGCCATTTTGGTTATATGTATTTACTTGATATTTAGCTCTTTCGCGATTTGACTCGTGTGTTCTTTTGTATCGACTTTTTTGAATATTTTCTCAATAATTCCCTCCTCATTAATCACAAATGTAGTCCTGATCACACCCATGTAGGTTTTGCCATAATTCATTTTTTCGCCCCAAACTCCATAGGCCTGAAGAATTTCTTTAGAGGTATCAGCGATCAGGTTAAATTTAAATCCGAATTTCCGGGAGAATTTCAAATGAGAGGCCTCACTGTCAGGACTTACGCCGATTACTTCATATCCCCTGGAAAGCCAATAATCATAATTATCATTCAAGTTACACGATTCAGCGGTACATCCGGGGGTGTTATCTTTAGGGTAAAAGTAGAGAATTAGTTTCTTCCCTTTAAGGGCAGAAAGCGAAATTGTTTTTCCATCCTGGTTAATTCCGGAAAAAGCGGGAGCAGGAACTCCTTCAACTAAATTTTGCATATCTAAATATTTTTAAATTTAAAGCAAAACAAACGTACGTTAAACAAAGTTTGCCAGACCCAGAATTAAAAATCAGTCAATAAATCTTTGCTGAAAGTATCCCGAACAGGCAACATACTCAGGAAACCGGGTTTACATTATCCTACAAATATAAGAAATTAAAGAAAAAAGAGCCGGATTTGAGCTGAATAAACAGAGAAAAAAATGGTGAAAGCCGAAATAACCGACTAAAATCGTTAATTTTGACCCTAAAATATTTCACGCATCCATTGCCATGAACGTTTCCATAAGGAGCATTTGCTTTATTCTTATCACAGGTCTATATTTGCTATTTCCGTATCGCACAACTGCGCAGGAAATAGTTGGTAATGAAAAACTTGCCATTGATTATTTTAATGAGAAGAAATATGAAAAAGCATTGCCATTGTTTACCGAGCTGATTAATAAATCGCCGGACAATCCCATGTTGAACTACTATTACGGGGTTACTTTACTTAAAAATCATCATTACGAAACCGCTGCCAAGGAAGCACTACTCAATGCTGTGGTTGATAAAACCCCTGCGAACGCCAATTTTTACCTGGCAAATTACTTTCATGCCCTTGGTAACTGGACCGAAGCGTTAGACTTCTACAAAAGATATAAAGGGAGCAAGCAGGAGCGCCGGGAACTCGAATACGACAAATACCTTGATCTCTGTTTGAAACAGATCAATCCGTTTAAAATTGACAAGGGTGATACCAAAACAATCTTTGTGGATACCATTAAAGTACCAACTCCGCAACCAGACGAAAAAATATTCCCAATACCTGATTCACTTAAGACAGAATGGTTTAATTTTCAGATTAATAGTCAATTGACCTATCACAGCATTACCGATTTCAGAAGTGAGGCCGCTAAAATTCTCTTTGCCAAAGCGTGGATTGCAACCGGAAAGAACGATTCAATTGTCAGCAATACTGATATCCTCAGAAAAGCTCATGAGGAGACCAACAGCGTTACCACTCGGCTTGCCCTGGTACAACGGATCGTTGAAGCTGAGCAACAGTCCTACCAGTTATTGCGTGATCGTGAGAAGTATTTTGAACAGGCCAGAATTAAAGAAGCAGCCTATTGGGAAAAAGCCGGAGCTGACAAAATGGCCGGGTTTATTACAGAAATCACTGAACGGGAAAGAGTCAGAGGCGAGCGGTTGCTGAACGAAAAAAAGAAAGCAGAAATTATTCCAGTCGAAGCGGCGGTTATGCCCTCTTCATCACCTAACGGAACTTCAGTTGAACCCGATTCGCTGAAACAACTACCACTATCACCGGTTATTTCGCCGGAACACAAGGATGTCATAGTGTTCAAGGTCCAGATTGGCTCTTTTAAAAATGGCAAGTTAACCCCGGCCTTCAAAACCAGGTATGCGATGTTATCAAAGTTTAGGAAGATCGATAAATACACCGACGAAAAGCGTAACGAAATTTACACAATCGGCAATTTTACAGCCTATAAGGATGCCTCAACTCTTAAAAACCAACTGATTATAGAAGGGGTAAAAGGGGCGTTTTTAGCGGCATTTAAAAACGGGGAAAGAGTACCTGTCTCTTCGGTAGTCAAAGAGGCACCTTTAAAATAAACCGGTTAAACCATCGAAAAAGTATGGGCATTGAGAAGCAAAAAAATCGGATATCACCCACAGATTCAGACAAGGATCATATTTGCACATTGGAACTTCACAATGATGATTATCATACCTTTGACTATGTTATTGAATCATTGATCGCAATTTGCGAACTCGATTCGGTTCAGGCGACACAGTGCACCTATCTGATTCATTATAAAGGGAAATGCGATGTAAAGCGGGGATCGAAAGATTATTTACTTCCCATGCGCCGTGCCCTTGCAAAACGTGATTTGAAGGCAGTTATAAGGTAGTTCTTCCTGAACAAAAGCTTTATCCTTTTAATTATAAGTACCATATAGCTATTTTTTATTTCCGGAACCAGAGCATTGGTCTGTTTCCGGTATTTCCGGTACGCCTCGCCGAAATGAAGGATAAGTTCTCTCTCCTCCCGCCTGATCCGATATTTGTAAAACGGAATCGCAAGGATCAGGAAAGCAGGACCTACCATCCAGTTTTGCAACATCAGAATCTGAGCAATGGCAAGTAATGCAAAAGAGGCATACATCGGGTGACGAACCCATTTGAAGATTCCTGAAGTGACCAGAACTTGCTCCTCCCCGCTATCCCAGCCTGGCGACCATGATTTTCCCAAATCGGTATAAGCTCTGAAAAAAAGCCAATAGCTCAAAGAATAAAGCAGAAGAGCTGGGATAGTAGTCCATTTTGGCAGGTTATAATCAAACCATGAAAACCAGGAAGACAATATATAAATTAACGGAAGTAACTGTGAACCAATAGATATGAGTATTAAATAAAGCCTTTCCCTCTTATTGAAATGGCGATGGAATCTTTGGGGGAAATAATCCGGAAGGTAAGGGAGCAGAAGAATAATCTGTAAAATTAATCCGCATAAAAAAATTATTTCAAGATAAGCACGGTCCATTCTCTCAATTTTATATTCAAAATACTGTGAATTTTTGGAAACCGGAATCTGCGCCAACTCTGACCCATTTTACCGCCTGGTTATTTCCTCCCTGCCACCATCTCAAGATACAGCTGCTCAACTTTATTACGGGCCCAGGGGGTTTTGCGCAGGAATTTCAGACTAGAAGCGATGCCGGGATCACTGATAAAACAGTTAATTCTGATCCTGCGGCCTAATTCATCCCATCCATAATGGCTAACCAGTTGGTTCAGGATCATCTCAAGGGTGATTCCGTGCAAAGGATTATTTTTCTGGGAAGTTGTCATTGATCAAATGTAAGGTGCAGTATCAGAATTTAAATTTCGGAGGTTTAACAACGGGTACCGGTTGCTTCTTTTTGACTCCAAATTTGGGATTTCTGGTTCCAGGGCCACCGAGATTAATCTTTTTATTTTTCTCTTTCTTCTCATGAAAGGCTCCCTGGGATCCCCTGATTGCAGTATCAGCCTTATAATATTGCTTGTCAAACAAGTTTGTTGGATTTTCTGCCTCCGTATATTCACAGGATATTTTAAGGTTGGAAGGGAGTGGCTCAACCAGGATTGAAATTTTCATCAAAGCTTCAGCATCCTGAAGTTCAATCTTTTCCTTTTCGGTGACGAATGAGATCGCGGCACCCTCTTTATCTGCGCGTCCGGTGCGACCAATGCGGTTAACATAGTCGCCTGCCGTTTCTGCCATCTCAAAATTAATGACATGTGAGATATTACTGATATCCAAACCACGAGCAATGAGATCTGTGGTTACCAGTACCCGGTAAATTCCCTCTTCAAAATATTTCAACGCATTAATCCTGAAATTCTGGGATTTATTGGAATGAAGAATACCAATCTGTTCAGGAAATTTAGTCTGGATTGTTTCAAATAACCGGTCAGCCGATTTTTTGGTATTTACAAAAACAAGCACTCTATTATAATCCTCATTCTCAGATAACAACAATTCCAGCAGGTTAACCTTGGTATAATAATTGGGAACATGATACACAACCTGGGAGATTTTTTGAAGGGGTGTGCCATGTGGGGTCACCTCAATCTTTAACGTATTTGCAAAGAAATCGGAAATCAATTGATCCACATCTTCGGTAAGGGTTGCACTGAACATGAGGTTTTGTCTTTTAGGGGAAATAATCTCCATCAGACTGATCAGCTGAGGACGAAAACCAAGATTAAGCATCTCATCCACCTCATCGATAACCAGTTTCTGAATCGATTTCAGTCTGAGAATACCAGTCATCGCAAGATCCACCAGCCTTCCCGGCGTGGCAACCAGGATATCCAGACCTGCATATAACTCTTCCTTCTGATTATTGATGTTGGTCCCGCCATACACCCCAACCACCCTAACCGACATGTAAGTGGTCAGTTTCCGGATCTCCTCAACAACCTGAATCACCAATTCGCGCGTCGGAACCAGGATAAGTATTCTTGGATCTTTCTGTTTTGAGAAGGTGAACTGTCTTAGCACAGGCAGCAAATAAGCCAGTGTCTTACCGGTTCCGGTCTGGGCTATTCCAATAACATCCCTTCCCGACATGATCACCGGAAATGCCTTTTCCTGTATCGGGGTTGGATTAACAAACTCTAGATCAGCCAATGCCTTGAGTAACGCATTGTTTAAATTTAATTCCTCAAAAATCACCTTTGTCCGGTTTTAATATGCGACAAAGGTACACCGATTACGGCATATGACGAACTATGTTGCAGTGATATTCAGAACAACAGGCAAAATATTGCCTGTAAAAGGGTAAAGCGAAATAGGAAAAGATCAATTGCATCAATTTTCCCCTTCCATCTGTTTCACTTTATTCCGGTTTCCGCTCTACTTCTTTCCTTCCCGTTTTGCCTTTTTCTCAGCCCGTTTTTCTTTCAGGTTCTTTTCCGGTTCTTTCTTGTTCTTATCCTTTGTTGGACTTTTCTCTTTACTCATAGCAGCGATTTTTAAAGGTAAAACCCAAAATTCAATATAAATTTCAATGACCAAAGTTATAAAATATTGAATAATTAATGACAACTTTGGATCAAACTAAATTTAAAAGATGAGATCCAAATCCTTTGTTTTGCCTGAAAGTCCTTCGCTTTCAATTCCTGCATACCTGATGGACAGAATCGCCCTGATTATTATTTTGCTCCTGCTGTTGCCACAGTATGGCCAAACCAAAACAAAGAAGAAGGAGTTATTTGTACCCGGGACCATACCCGAAAAACTGGCCGGTGATTTCCAGTTTACTGAAGGGCCAACATGCGACAAGGCGGGAAATATCTTTTTTAGTGATCAGCCCAACAACCGAATTATGAAGTGGTCAACAGAGAATAAATTGTCATTGTTTGGCGAAAACTTTGGAAGAGCCAATGGAATGCATTTTGACCATAAGGGGAATCTTGTCACCTGTTCGGATGAGAAGGATGAACTCTGGTCGATCACACCTGCCGGGAAGGTAACTGTTCTGGTCAAAGATTATGAAGGTAAGCACCTGAACGGTCCTAATGATCTCTGGATTGCTCCTGATAACGGAATTTACATTACCGACCCCTTTTATAAACGCACATGGTGGGATCACCAGAACTCTGAAATGGATGGCGAGAATGTCTATTACCTGGCACCGGGTGGTTCAAAACTGGTCAAAGTTGCGGGTGATCTTCAAAAACCAAACGGGATTGTCGGAACTCCGGATGGGAAATATTTATATATAGCAGATATTAAGGCAAATAAAACCTGGATTTACAGGATCAAAAAAGATGGCAGCCTCAGCGACAAGAAACTTTTTACCGAACAGGGTTCTGACGGAATGACCATCGACAACCGGGGAAATATCTACATGACCGGCAACGGTGTAACGGTTTTCAATTCAAAAGGGGAGTTGGTCATAAAAATCCCCACAAAGGAGAGCTGGACAACTAATGTCTGTTTTGGGGGGAAAGACCGTCGTTTGCTTTTCATTACCGCTGTAAAATCAGTTTACGGATTGAGGATGAATGTCAGGGGGGTAAGGTAGGATGGAGGCTATTAGACTTTTTTAATTTGCCCTGACCAAATTTTTCAGGAATGCCTTGTTGCCCGTTAAATGGGTAGCGGTTATACTGTTGTAAAAAACAATCCGATTTTTAACCCAATCCATCCAAATTGTCGGGTCGTGTTTTGGCAATCCGGATATTGTTCGGTAGGTTTGCAAAGATTATTGAGCCCCCAAAAAGAGCTTCGGTTCAAACAGCATATCGCTGTGGTGTACTGAATAAAAATAAGAAATGCAGACTTACTAAAAGTCAGAAAAAGAATATCATCCCATCAAAAGGAAAAGTATGAAAAGAGAGGTGCTTGTGTTGGCCGGATTAGTAATCTTACTAACTCCACGAATGGTTATTGGTCAGAAGACGGCTGTATTGCCGTACAAAAACACACAACTAACAATAGACGAAAGAGTTGAGGACCTCGTTTCCCGGATGACTTTAAAGGAGAAGGTCACCCAGCTTTTTAACGAGGCAGCTCCCATTGACAGACTCGGAATTCCGGCTTATAACTGGTGGAATGAGTGTCTGCACGGTGTGGCAAGAGCAGGAAAGGCTACTGTTTTTCCTCAGGCTATCGGACTTTCAGCCACATTCGATCAGGACCTGATGTTTCGGGTTGCAGATGCGATCAGCGATGAAGCACGGGCAAAACACAACTATTTTGTAGCCAACAATGTCCGCAGTATTTATACCGGTCTCACGTTCTGGACTCCCAACATCAATATTTTCAGGGATCCTCGCTGGGGGCGTGGCCAGGAAACCTATGGTGAAGATCCCTACCTGACCGGACGGATGGCAGTTAACTTTGTCAAAGGACTTCAGGGCAACAACCCAAAATACCTGAAAACCGTTGCCACAGCCAAGCACTATGCGGTCCACAGCGGTCCCGAATTCTCGCGCCATGTTGATAATGTCTATGTCAATGACCGCGATCTTTATGACACCTATCTCCCTGCATTCAAGGCCGTGGTCAGAGAGGCCAATGTTCAATCGGTTATGTGTGCCTATAACCGTTTCCGCGACAAACCCTGCTGTGGCAATGACATTTTATTGAGTTCCATTCTTCGGAAGCGTTTTGGATTTACAGGATATGTAGTTTCCGATTGCGGAGCAATCTCCGATTTCTTTACTAAAATTGGTCACCACACCACTCCAAACTCTACCAAAGCATGGGGCTGGTCTTTATCCACGGGAACCGACATTAATTGTGAGGAGAGCAGAAGTTTTCTGGTCAGTAATCTGGATTCGGCCATCCGCGTCGGAATAGTGAATGAAAGTGATATCAATACCTCAATTAAAAGATTATACCGGGCAAGATTCATGCTCGGTCTGTTTGATCCTGACGACCAGGTTCCATGGTCAAAAATGCCCTACTCAATGGTTGGATCAGAGAAGAATCTTAAAATCACACAGGAAGCTGCAGAGAAATCGCTCGTACTGCTAAAAAACAACGGGATTCTCCCACTCAAAAAAGTGAATAAAATTGCACTGATCGGACCCAATGCCAACAACTTTTCAATACTGATCGGCAATTATAATGGCCAGCCCATCCGCCCGATAACTCCGCTTAAGGCATTGCGCGATAAACTTGGAACGAACCATGTATTATATTCCCCCGGTTGTCCGATTGTTCCGGGAGTCTACACCGACTTCGAAATTATTGAGGCCAGGAATCTGTTTCACAACGAAAATGGAAGAATAACCAAGGGATTAAAAGGAGAATATTTTACCAATACAAAATTTGAAGGATTACCTCAAAAAGTACAGATTGATTCAAAAATTGATTTTTATTGGATGAGATCGCCAATCAACGCTCTTCTGGAAGACCAATTTTCAGTTCGCTGGAGCGGAATCCTGATCCCCGACCGTTCGGGAGCCTACCAGTTTGGAGGAAATTTAAGGGTATCAATCGATCATAAGGTTGTCGGGACAAACCCTGTTAATCTGGTAAAAGGGCAGAAATATGAAATTGTGGCTGAACTTCGCGTCGCAAAATCGTCGTATGCAAATATCGTAGAACCTTCGGCTATTCTTTCATGGACAGAAACTTCACGAAACTACCATCAGGAGGCACTGGATGATGCGGCCAAATCGGACGTGGTCATTTTCTGCGGAGGTATCTCTTCCGAGCTCGAAGGGGAAGAGATGCCGCTGGAAATAGATGGATTCTCACACGGTGATCGCACTCATATTAATCTCCCAAAAATTCAGGAGGATTTACTCAAAGACCTCTATAAAACAGGCAAATCCATTATCTGTGTGAACTTTAGCGGAAGTGCCATAGCTTTGAACTGGGAGGATCAGAACCTGCCGGCAATTGTACAGGCTTTCTATCCCGGGGAAGCAACCGGAACCGCACTGACCCGCCTTTTATTTGGCGAAATCAATCCTTCCGGAAGATTACCTGTAACTTTCTACAAATCAGAGAAGGATATTCCTGAATTCTCCAATTATGACATGCAGGGACGAACGTACCGCTATTTCCATGGAACCCCGCTTTATCCATTTGGATACGGGCTAAGCTACACCTCATTTGAATACAGTAACCTCAAAACAATAGAGACAGCAGAAACTTCAGAAACTCATTTCCCCATAAAGGTCACTGTTGATGTCAAAAATACCGGGAAAATGGATGGTGAGGAGGTTGTTCAGCTCTACCTCTCGAATAAAACGACAAAATGGATCGTACCTCAGGTCGCCCTGAAAGGGTTCAGGCGAATCTGTTTAAAGAAAGGGGAACAACAATCGGTAACCTTTTCACTGAATCCCGAAGATTTCGCAATCACCGATTCCGATGCCCGGCAAATGGTGGAACCTGGCACCTTTGAAATCGCCGTGGATGGCAAAGTCCCTGATAAAAATTCTGTACTAAAAACGATTCAGCTGACAGGTAATGCAATAGAAATACCATAGAAATTGAATTGAAATACCGTAGGTCATGCTATTAAACTATGATTAAAACTACGTTTCTGATTGTACTCAATATAATGACCTGGAATTTTCCGATTTATGCCCAGATCAGTAAGCATGAAACACAAATCGACGTAAAAGCTGCTACTGCCAAAGGGGCTTTCAAGGGATTTATCTTTCCTTCCCATGACAGTATTCTCCATGTTAATCTGGGTACCATCGAAATGATCGGCCCTTTTCCCTTTAAGAACAAAAGAGAGCAGAAAAAATATCGTCAGCTTGAAGTGGATCTGTTAAAAACCTATCCTCTTGCACTGATTGTCAGCAGCGAACTGAAAATCGTCAACGCTGAATTCGAAAGCAGTCATGCTGATCCGGCAAAAAGAAAGGTTTATATCAGGTGGTACCAGAAATATGTTTATAAAACCTATATCGATACGCTCAAAACACTCAATGCGAATCAGGGCCGGTTGCTGTTAAAACTGATTCACCGCGAAACCGGCAAAACACCCTTTGAGCTGATAAAGTCTTATCGCGGAGGTTTCAATGCATTATTTTGGCAATCGATGGCTTTTATGGCAGGGGCAAATCTGAATTCAAAGTATGATCCTGGAGAAAATATAATGATGGAACATATCATCCGAAGGTACAAATCAGGTGAGTTTAATTAAAATATTTTTATTAGTTTCGCAACATCAATAAATTAATTTATCATCTTTATTATCAATATAAATCAGGTAATTATGGATCTCTCAGTCAAATTACAAAGCAATAATCCGATTTTCGACAGCTACACCTCATATCTCCCGACCAATCTAACCCACCGGGATATGTTGACGAAATACGAAAAAATCCCAACCTATATTTATTCTGAAAGCTCAGAAGCTTCAATTGCTGTGGCTGACGAAATCGCAGAGCTAATTTTAGAAAAACAAGCGGAGGGAAAGAGGTGCGTTATAGGTCTGGCAACTGGATCGACTCAGATTGGTATATACAGTGAATTGGTAAGGCGTCATCGGGAAGAGGGTCTTAGTTTTAAAAATGTAATAACTTTTAATATCGATGAATATTACCCGATCTCGTCCCATTCGTTTCAGAGTTACCATCAGTACATGCGGACCCATTTGTTTAATCATATTGATATCCTGCCCGAGAATATTCATATTCCGGATGGAACCATAATACTGGAAACAGTGCACGACTATTGCCGTGAATATGAGAAGGAAATTGAGTCAGCCGGTGGTTTTGATCTGATTTTGCTGGGTATCGGACGTACCGGGCATATTGGATTCAATGAGCCAGGTTCGGGACGAAATACCCGCACAAGGATTATAACGCTTGACACGGTTACACGGCAGGAGGATGCCAATCAATTCCAGGGAATCGGGAATGTCCCCCGCAGAGCAATAACCATTGGTATTGACACCATCCTAAGCGCCAAAAAGATTATCTTAACTGCCTTTGGCGAGTACAAGGCAAGGGTGATTCAAAAAGCGGTGGAAGAAGACCCGGACAGTCTCATTCCGGCGTCATTCCTTCAATTTCATTATAATGCCAAATTCATTCTGGACAGCAGTGCTTCGGCTCAGCTAAAGAGGGTTAAGACTCCCTGGCTTCTGGATAGCCTTGACTGGACTGATGACCGGTTAGTGAGAAAAGCAGTTTTATGGCTTTGTGGCCAGACCAAAAAGCCAATTTTAAAGCTTACGGGCAAAGACTATAATGACAATGGTTTGAGTGATCTTCTGGCAATTGCCGGAGCACAATACAAATTGAATATCAAAGTATTTAACGATTTACAGCATACAATTACCGGATGGCCTGGCGGGAAACCCGGAATTGAAGATACTTTCAGGCCAGAACGTGCCGAACCTGCACGGAAACGGATAGTCATTTTCAGTCCTCATCCCGATGATGACGTAATCTCGATGGGTGGTACCCTGCTCCGCCTTGTTGAACAAGGTCATGATGTTCATGTTGCCTATCAGGTATCCGGAAACTATGCCGTGTCAGACGAGTACGTAACCCGGTTTCTCGATTTTCATTACCATTATATCGACTTCTATGATGCCAATAATCCAAAGGCTGCCGAACAGAAACAGAAAGTTCTTTCTTTTATTAAAAATAAGAAAGAGAATATGATTGATATTCCTGAACTTAAGGCCGTTAAAAGCATGATTCGAAGAATGGAAGCGCGTTCTGCACTGCGTTATTTTGGAATTCCGGAAGAAAATATCCATTTCCTCGATCTTCCATTTTATGAATCAGGTTTGAAACTAAAACTTCCCATAAGTGAAAAGGATGTAAATATTATCATTGAACTGCTTGAAGAGGTAAAGCCTCATCAGATATTTGCGGCAGGTGACCTTGCGGATCCACATGGAACACACCGGGTATGTCTGGATGCCATCTTCATTGCCCTGGAACAGGTGAAACTGGATGAATGGATGAAAAATTGCTGGGTTTGGCTATACAGAGGGGCATGGGCAGAATGGGAAGCTGACGAAATTGAAATGGCAGTTCCAATCAGTCCGGTCGAACTTACCAGAAAACGTGAAGCTATCCTTAGGCATCAATCACAAAAAGAGGGTGCCATGTTCATGGGAGAAGATGATCGTGAATTCTGGGAAAGGGCAGAGCAGCGCAACCGTGCCACGGCAAGACTTTACGATGAACTTGGAATGGCTGAATACGAAGCGATGGAAGCCTTTGTGAAATATTATCCATGATATTGGTTTGTAGGACGATCTGAAAAACCACGTTAACCACAAGGTACCCAAAGAAAATACAAGGCACACAAATTCAGATTTTTATCTGTTGTTATTTTGTGCTGGTTGAATATTTTCTCTGTGTTATTGTGGTTAATTTGTTTTGAGTAAATATATTCCGCAAAACTTTGAATAAAAAATCACGTTGATTGTGCATATGAGGGGAAATGTTTTATCCGCCATGTTACTCCTGCTCTTGTTTGGAAACATCAGTAACAGCCTTGCCCAGAATCGATCAGCCAAAGAATTCAGGGGAATCTGGATTGCCACGATCAATAATATAGACTGGCCGTCGGCACCTGGTCTCCCCGTCGAAGTTCAAAAACAAGAATTAAAGGAACTCCTTGAAAGAATCGAAAAGCTGAACCTGAATGTTGTGATCTTCCAGGTGAGACCTGCTTCAGATGCATTTTATCCTTCTGAAACTGAACCCTGGTCTTATTTCCTTACGGGAAAACAAGGTACCCCACCCTCGCCTGCTTTTGATCCGCTTAGTTACGCCATTGAACTTTGCCACTCAAAGGGAATGGAATTTCATGCATGGTTTAATCCATTCCGCGTAAGAAATGCCGGATTTTATAAACTAGATCCCGGAAGCTTTGCTGCCAAACATCCCCAATACCTTCACGGATATGACCATAAGCTGTTCCTGGACCCGGGAATCCCTCAGGTTAGAGATCATATCATTCAGGTAATTATGGAGGTAGTCCGTAAATATAGTATTGATGCGGTTCACTTTGATGACTATTTTTACCCCTATCCTGCAGAAGAGATTAAATTTCCGGATCAGAAATCGTTTCGTCAGTATGGCAAGGCTTTTTATCCCCGGAGATTGGGCGATTGGCGGCGTGATAATATCAGCCGGTTTATCTCAGCCATCCATGACAGTATTAAAGCCGTAAAACCATCGGTTAAGCTGGGAGTCAGCCCCTTTGGGATATGGAGAACCAAATCGGATGATCCGGACGGATCCCCAGGAGTGAAGGGTACCACTTCATTTGATGATTTGTATGCTGATGTCTATCAATGGCTTTCCAAAGGATGGATTGATTATGTAATGCCTCAGCTTTACTGGGAGCAGGGCAACCGGTTCGGAGATTTCGCAGCCCTGACCAAATGGTGGAACGACCATTGTTTCGGAAAACCGGTTTATATTGGTCAGGCTTTATTTAAATCAACAGGGGTGGACAAGGTTTTCGAAAATCCAAAAGAGATCAACGAGCAGATTAACATCTTAAGAAAGTTTGAAAATGTTGGCGGATTTGCATTATATAGTGCCTCCCATCTGACCAAACTTTCAGAAACGGCACTAAATGAGCTTACAATCAATTTATTGCTGCCATCCTCGAAAAATCAAAAAAACGGAAATATTGGAATTAGCACTCCGAAGCCAAATTCATTATGTCCTCCGGTGATCGTTCCTGAGCCAACCCTTCTGGCTGATAAAAGAGCTCTCGCCGACACCCTCAATTCCAGATACAAATCCCTGATTGACAAATCGCTTCCGGGGACTTTCCAAATTACGGTTACTAGGTCCCGTCAAGGTCGTAACATTGAATGGGTAATCCCACCAACAGTGCAGAACCAAAAATTAAAATACGTAATGTTAGCCTTTGAGCCTGTGAAGGGTGGCAGATACCGGAAAAGAACCTTAATTGAAACGAGTAACAAAAAGTTCTTTATCCCCAAAAATTCAGATCTCAATCCTGCAAGGGCTCTCTTTGCCATTATTTCGGTTAACGAATGCGGTTATCAAAGTTCATTTGGTCAACTTTTCCGCATCAGGGGAAGAAAAATTAAACTCAACTAACTAAATCCCTGTGGAATAGCCTGGTTATATCCAACAGGATAATTAGTTACATACCATCTTTTCGGACCAGACCACTTATGAATCCGGATAGTTCAGACATGTAATTATATATTTTGCAACTTTATCAAAGAAAGAAGGGAACCAATTTATCCGATTATCTTCCTTTCTGATTACAAAACCGACTAAAGGAAAACTTATGGAATCAAAACTGATCAAAAAATCACTCATAATGGTCATTATGCTCCTGGCAGGCTTCACCTCGTTTTCACAGCATAAACTGAATTTCGGACTAAACCAGCCACAGGATAAGTCCACTCTTCCGAAGTCGGCAGCCAAGGGATCTTCCCCGGTACGAAAAGCCAAAACAGCCATTCCGGTAACGATTCAAAAAGTTTCGGAAAATGAATATCTCCTTTCATCCGGCTGGGAATTGGCCGATGCAGATGCAGTCACTTCCTCGGAACAGTCTGTTTTCAACCCGGGGTTAAATACTTCGGCATGGTTCAATGCCACAGTGCCAGGGACAATTTTAACGACCCTTGTCGATCAGGGGGTGTACCCCGATCCCTATTTTGGCCTGAACAACCTTTCTATTCCGGATTCACTTTGCCGGAAGGAGTGGTGGTACCGATTACCGCTTAAAATGCCCGAAGAGGCTGCCGGTAAAAAGATCTGGCTGCTGTTCAACGGGATCAATTACAAAGCAGATATCTGGCTGAATGGCAAACTGCTTGGGAGAATAGCAGGAGCATTTCAGCGGGGAGAATACGATGCGACCAATTTTATAAACCTTCAGAAAAAGAATATTTTGGCCGTTCATATCTTTCCCCCTTTAAATCCGGGTATTCCCCAGGAAGAATCGCCAGGTGCCGGTCAGGGCCCGAACGGGGGACAACTATGCCTGGATGGTCCCACCTTCATTTCCTCGGAAGGTTGGGACTGGGTTCCGGGGATCCGTGACCGAAACATAGGTATCTGGCAGGACGTAAGGCTGCGATTAACTGATGTTGTAACAATTTCTGATCCGCAGGTAATTACTGATCTGCCTTTGCCGGATACCACCAGTGTGGCTATAACAGTTAAAGCAATTATCAGGAATCATTCAAAAAAAAGTCAAAAAGTAACGGTTACCGGCCGGATTGAGCACCTCGAATTCAGTAAAACCATGGAATTGAGACCCGAAGAGATTAAGAAAATCAACTTTTCTCAGGATGAATTTCCTCAGCTAAATTTGGAGAACCCCCGTTTGTGGTGGCCCAATGGCTACGGCCGCCCAGCATTATACCAATTGAAATTAGTGGCAACGGCTAATAATGGTGCCACCTCTGATCAGGCGGAGGTACGTTTTGGTGTCCGTGAATTCTCTTATGAATTGGGAGTTGTCCAGACCGGGAATAAGATCACACGAATTGAATTCAATCCTTTAATCGCCTCTGAAAAGGTCATATTTAACACCATTGACCGGTTCGATTTGGGGAACGGGACCTTTCTTCCGGCCCTGGCAGATTCGTCCAGCCTCTCATTATTGAGTTCCATCCCGGGTAAAAGCGACAATCCATTTCTGACAATCAAGGTAAATGGAGTCCCGGTTTTCTGTAAAGGGGGCAACTGGGGCATGGACGATGGGATGAAAAGGGGGGGTCGTGAAAAGCTTGAGCCCTATTTCAGACTTCACCGCGATGCCAATTTCAATATGGTCAGGAACTGGACCGGCGAAAGTACGGAGGAGAACTTCTACGAGCTTTGCGACGAATACGGGATGCTTGTATGGAACGACTTCTGGCTATCTACAGAAGGCTACAACCTGAATGTCAACGATAACGAGCTGTTTATGGCCAATGCAACCGAGGTTGTTAAACGGTTCAGGAACCATCCGTCCATAGCCGTGTGGTGTCCCCGCAATGAAGGGTATGCACCGGCGCAAATTGAACCGCAATTACAGTCACTTATTGCAAATGAAGACGGAACCCGGATGTACCAGCCAAATTCGCGTTACCTGAACCTCAGGCCAAGCGGTCCATGGAATTACCTGACCAATCCGTCTGAATATTACACCAAAATTGCCGAAGGTTTTTCAACCGAGCTGGGAACACCCTCCGTCCCGACTGCAGCTACCATCCGTTCATTTATGCCTGTTGAAGACCAGTGGCCGATCAGTGATACCTGGTATTACCACGATCTGCATGCCGGACAAAAAGAGTATCTCCAAGCAATCGAAACCAAATACGGGAAAAGTGAAAATCTCGATGATTTTTGTAAAAAGGCGCAACTCCTAAATTTCGACAGTCACCGCGCCATGTTTGAAAGCTGGAACAGTAAAATGTGGGACAAGGCAAGCGGAATAATCCTCTGGATGAGCCACCCGGCCTGGCCGAGTACAGTTTGGCAGACCTATTCATGGGACTATGAAACCTTCGGATCATTCTTCGGCGCTAAAAAAGCCTGTGAACCCATTCATATTCAAATGAATCTTAACGATAATAAAGTGGTTGCGATCAATACTACCCTGAAAAATTACAGGGATTTATCCGTTCAGCTGGAAATATTTGATTTGAATGGCAAAAAATTATTCAACAATTCAATCCAAACAGATCTTCCAGCCAATCAGCTGACAGAATGTGCTCCCGGTAAACTGCCTGATCAATTGCCATCGGTTTACCTGGTTCGCCTGAACCTTGCACAAAAGAATCATGTGCTGTCACGGAATGAGTACTGGAAGAGCAACAACACCAACCAAACATTCAGTGAGTTCAATAAGCTGGCGGATGTCCGTTTACAGGCAAAGGTGATCAAACAACTTAAAGGCAAAGTATCGTTTATCGTCAATAATCTTTCAAAAGCACCCTCTATTAGTCTGAAGTTCAATTTACGCAATCCGGTGAACGGAAAGATTATCCTTCCTGCGAATTTCTCGGACGGTTATTTTACGCTGCTGCCGGGTGAAAAGAGAGTTCTGGAGGTTGACTGGAACTTTACCAGCTTAAAAGATCCGGAGATTATTGTGGAAGGTTACAACGTAAAATCACAGTTACTTCTCAAAACAAACCCTCAAGGCTTTTGAAACCTTGAGGGTCATATGATTCATTTCAACAATTGATCCGGTTCAACGGTGCTCCTCTGCATTTTTTAGATTTGGTTTTGTACGCCAGCTCGCATTCGGGCCAAAACGGGTATGTGACTGGGAAGAATAATTCAGTGTATTGGTATCAGGATACTGATAAATCATCCGGTTTGTTACCAGGAACAATACGCTTGAAATTATTAATATACCAACAGCCTTAATCCACAGTCGTTTGTAAAGGATCTGATAATTGGCCTCCTCCCGGATCACAACCGTTTCTTCCTCACGCGGTAAAACAAGGACCAGAACCGTGGCCATTATGGCATTCAGGAAGATCACCCATTCGGTGAGCAACCGGCTGGGACCCCAACCTGTCAGTGCCCGTTCGAAATTGGCAATCACCATGATCCACAAAAGGATCAGGAAGATCAGCTGTCCCTTGGCCATTGAACTTTTCGGAATAATTGGTAACGGGGAACGGTAATGCCGAACGACAATAATTACACAGGCCAGAGTCAGTAACCCCCAGGTAAATGTGAACCAGGAATAGGGGGTCATTCTGAGAAAATCGATCCCGGGCAACCTTCCCAGATAGGGTAAATCCCATTCTGCAGGCAACACCTCTTTGGCACCATTTGCGTGTGTAATAGTCTGTGTCCAGACAGCCGGATTAAGCTGACTGCTCCAGACCTCTACATTTTTAACCACATTGAAATAGGTTAATCCCAACAAGATGAGCAATACAGAGAAAGCCCTGGTCCATCTCCATTTTGAAATCTCAGCAGACTCCTCCTCGGCCGGATGGATTTTAACCCGTGAAGCGATAAAAGCAAGAGCTACTGCTATCGCAACCCCATTCACAAATCCATAGCTCTGTTCCAGGAAGCTATGCCAATTCTGACCCTGCCAATTGGCCCAATGCGATGCGATTGCTTTGAAAGAATCGGAACCAGGAAGCAACCCTTTATATTCTAAAATCCTTGGACTTCCAAAAGAGGTAAATAGTTGTTTTAGCCACTGAATTCCGGCAAATCCAAGGCCGCCTATTATTCCGCTAATTAAAGAAGCAAGTGCTACAGGTTTGAGTTTATTCCTCCACATCCAAATGCTTGTCCCGATAAAAACCCCAAGAATCCCGGCCCAGTCGTCTGAACGGGGTGGGGTCATCCTCACCCCACCGTATTGGGCAAACAAATTCCCGGCCAACACAGGCAAAGCTAAAAATGAAATGAGCCACCCCCCGCAGATGTAGACAAACAGAGAGGAACCGTTTCTGAATTTACCGTAAAGGATGAAATATACGGTTATCCCCAGGATCAATCCGAATATCCAGCCGATATGCTGCGGATAATCGCCAAACCACTGCGGCCAGTTATTCAGAAAATTTGTGGATTCAAAGGCAGGCTTCCCAGTAGCCGGATTTAAATAGGTCGGGTCACCCTGAGGATAGGTCAGAGCCGAAGCCAACATTTTGTCGAGTCCTGCAGCTCCAAGCAAAAGCTGAATAACCCATCCGCCAAGCGCACCTCCTGTAGCAAAAAGGGGAAGAAGAATCCGGTCTCGGACGCCACGGCGTTGAAAAAGGTCATAAACTCCAGCTCCGAGAAGTCCAAAAAATGCATGAAGGTAATAGGTATCAAACCAATACAATGGATTTTTATGACGCGACCAGGTATCATCAAATCCCGCACCAGGCTGGAGCCATTTGGCAATTGGATCTTCAATCAAGGTTAATAAAATTGAAGCCCCGATAATAAACATAAATGGTTTAAAGATATTTACCAACCGGTCCCTGGGGGCAACAGCCGCAAAGGCAGTCCCTGCCCCTCCCAGTCCGGCCCACATGAATCCAATAAAAAAGAGGGCCATATAACCATACCATTGCGAGATGGTGTGTCCGCTATCGGTATAGGCGATTACCTGCATATAAGATTGCGAAGCGCCAAATCCCCATCCAAGTGCCCCAAAAAAAGCAAAATAGGGGATCCTGTTACGCCAGTCCTCCCTCCCCGAAAAGATTGCCACGGCGATTGCAGCAAGGCATCCTGCAAATTCGGCCCCGTATTCATGACCAAAATTACCCCGGATTCCCCAGCCAATCGAAAGCGAAATTCCGACTAAAAAAATGGTTCCGGTTCGCCACCCCGGATTGAGTTTGGTAGATTGCATTGTTATTTAATTTAGTTGGTGAATTAAATGAAAACTGACAAGGGGGAAAAATAACAAATTAAAATATTCCTTGTATCCAAAGGCGAATATTCAATCTAAAATGGTCAAAAAACTACTAAGTCAAAAGCTTATTGAAATAAAAAGAGCCGGAAAAATCCGGCTCCCTTAAAAACATATTCTGCGAAGAACTAATCAGCTTCGTTATAGGCAATTTCATCGTGCTGGGTAAGATCAAGACCCAAGATCTCCTCCTCATCGGTGGCCCGGATTCCCAATGTTTTCTCGACGATTTTAAAAATCAGGGCCGTAAGCACCCCCGAATAAATCAAGGTAACCAGGATAGCAATTAATTGAATACCAAGTTGTTTTGGATTTCCATAAAAAGCTCCGCTGTAGGCTGACTGAATCATCGGTGTAGCAAAAAGACCGGTAGCTATAGCTCCCCAGATTCCGCCGATTCCGTGGACTCCGAAAGCATCCAGAGAGTCGTCATAGCCAAGTTTCCGTTTCACAACACTGACCATGAAGAAACACATTACAGAAACCAGTAATCCGATGATTATAGCACCGCTCACATCGACAAACCCTGCAGCGGGAGTAATGGCAACAAGTCCGGCAACTGCACCCGTCGAAATACCGACAACAGTAGGCTTACGGTTACTGAACCAGTCGAGCAATACCCATGAAAGAGCAGCTGCGGCGGCGGCAATGTGAGTGACAAGAAAGGCATTAGCAGCAAGACCATCAGCGGCCAATCCGCTTCCGGCATTGAAACCAAACCAACCAAACCAGAGTAAGGCAGCTCCAATAACTACGAAAGGAATATTGTGAGGCGGTGTAATATGCTGTCCTTTAGGAAGTTTTCTTTTACCAAGCATAATGGCTGTCACCAGGGCAGCAATCCCTGCATTAATATGCACGACAGTTCCGCCGGCAAAGTCAAGCGCACCAAGTTTGTTCAGCCAACCGTCAGCCGACCAGACCCAGTGAGCAATAGGATTATATACCAAGATGGCCCATAACAATGAGAAAATCAGGAATCCGCGAAACTTCATACGCTCCGCAAAGGCTCCAATGATCAGGGCCGGGGTAATCACCGCAAACATACACTGAAACATAACAAAAACGATATGAGGGATACGTTCGGTGGCCTGTGAAATATAATACGGACTCACGTCTGTAACACGAATACCTTTCAGGAATGCCCAGTCAAATCCTCCGATATATGGAGCTAAAAATCCCGAAGATGATCCAAAAGCATTGCTGTATCCGAAGACCACCCATTCAAGACTGATGACTGCCAGGAGGATAAAACATTGCATCAGAACGTTTAGTATATTTTTATTCCGGACCAATCCTCCATAGAATAATGCCAGTCCGGGAATAGTCATTAGCATGACCAATGCTGTTGCAACGATCATCCATGCCGTATTTCCTGCACTGATAAACGGGACAGGTGCAATGGCAGCCGCCGCGGGGAGCGCAGTTGCAACCGTCTGTGCAAATGAAGATAAAGGTAAAACGATAAAGCATCCGATCAGGAAACTGATATAAATGAAATATTTATTCTTCATATTAATAGAATTTAAATTTCAAATTACTTAAGATCGTACAAGGATTCATCCCCTTTGTCTCCTGTTCGGATCCGGATCGATTGTTCGATTTGCGTTACAAAGATTCGACCGTCACCACTTTCTCCGGTGTAGGCCGACTTAAGAATGGCATTAATCGATTTTTCGAAATTGATGTCACGAACCACAAAGGAGATAAAAATGCGGGCGACTGAATTTACGTCATAGGCAATCCCTCTGAAAATAAGACCCTGTTTAGCAGTCCCCTGTCCTTTCACTTCCCACCAGGAAAGGAAGTCAATATCTGCAGCATGCAAGGCTTCCCGCACCTCTTCAAATCTCGATTTCCGGACAATCGCTTCAATTTTTTTCATGTCAACAAAATTAATATTTATAAAAAAGAGGAATAATAATGTCTAAAAACAGATTTAACCCATTAATTAAAAATCGGTGCGAAAATACAAATAAATTTGATTCCACTTTTTTATAAATATTAATTTTGTTGACATGAAAAAAATTGAAGCGATTGTCCGGAAATCGAGATTTGAAGAGGTGCGAAAATACAAATAAATTTGATTCCACTAAATATTTAAGGGTATTGACAGAAAAAAACAGATAATTTAACATTGAATTAGATTATTTTAGGAGGGGGTCTCGGTATTTTTAATTTTGAAAATAAATCTTTTTAATAACGATGGATTGGATAACTCATTTTATTCACAAAAAAAGGGTGCCTCAACAAATGAGACACCCTGCTTGAAATCCAAATTAGCCCAAAAGGAGAGAATCGAATAATTTGAACTTCACATCCAATTCATGTAAACATTCTAAAAAACTTAAACCAAGACTAATCTTTATTATACATTGAATCGTCACCTGACTCTCCGGTGCGGATTCTGTAGGATTCTTCGACTGTGGAGACAAATATTTTACCATCTCCGATTTCACCCGTCCAGGCACTTTTCAAAAGGCAGTCTACCGTTTTCTTGAGATTAATATCGCGGACTACGATTGTAAGGGTTCTGCGTGAAATAAATTCAGTGTCATCGGAAGTTCCCCGGTATGAGCCTTTTCTTTTTTTCTCATTTCCCACGCCGATGGTGTCATAATAGGAAAAGAAATCAATATCAATTGCATGTAAAGCCTCCTTAACCTCCTGGAATTTGGATACCCGTATGATTGCTTCGATCTTTTTCATTTCAATATAATTTAATGTGTTTGTTTGTTCAAATTTACGAAAAAACTAAGTATGATGTTATTTCTAGTTATGGTAAGCTTCTGCACCATGTTCGAATACGTCAATACCGCCGGGTCCGGTTTCCCCATGAGCTTCAACGCGAAGTTTAAAAGGATAAGGCAATTTCATAACTGCATACATTAAGAGCATTGAAATGGCAAATGTTGCAACCGTAATCGTGAAGCTGCCAATAGCCTGAGCACCGAGTACACTCCAGCCACCGCCATAAAATAGGCCGGTTACCACGGAAGAGACGTCACTCCCCGTTGATGTTGATGCTCCGAATTGGCCTGAAGCGAACAAGCCCAATGACAATGTACCCCATATCCCGGCCAGGCCGTGTACTGAAACTGCACCTACCGGATCATCAATACGAAGGAACTCCAAAAGGTAAACACCACCAAAAACAACAGCTCCGGCTACAAGTCCAATGATTATTGATCCAAATGGTGAAACCCAGTAACAGGGACAGGTAATCGCCACCAGACCGGCGAGCATACCGTTCAAAGCAAACCCAGTATCAAACTTTCCTTTGAAAGGTCCAACTTTGAGGGCCAGAAACATTGCAGCGAGCGAACCTGCACAGGCTGCCAGTGTTGTATTTGCGGCAATCCGCCCAATACCCTGGAAATCCATCGCTGAAAGTGTGCTCCCGGGGTTAAAGCCATACCATCCAAACCATAACAGGAATGCTCCGATAGTAGCCAAAGGCAAACTGTGTGCAGCCGGTAATCCGCCCCGTTGCTTATCATCCCTTAAAAAGACCCTTCCAATCCGGGGACCCAGAACAATGGCACCGGCCAGGGAAACCACACCTCCAATGGTATGAACAACGGTTGAACCGGCGAAATCGCGGAACGGCTGTCCCAGAGAAGTTAAGAACATATCGGCACTTCCCATGGTTGCCAGGAATCCGTCAGGACCCCATGCCCAATGTCCGATAATAGGATAGATGAAAGCGGTAACTCCGATACTGTAAATAATATCACCGCGGAAACTGGTTCGGCCGATCATAGCACCAGAGGTAATCGTAGAGGCGGTATCTGCAAAAGCAAACTGGAAAATCCAGTGGGCTAAAAGGGCAACACCAGTCGCTTCATAAGTATCAGGAGCACCCTGCAGGAAAAACCAATGGTAACCAATAAAACCATTTCCATGACTAAACATGAATGCATAACCAATAGCATAGAATGATATACCACAAATGGCAGTATCTAAAACACACTCAACCAATATATTAACCGTTTCACGTTTCCTTGCAAAACCTGCCTCCAACATCACAAAACCAGCCTGCATACCGAAAACAAGGAATGCTGCAACTAAGGTCCAAACGGTATTTAAACTATTGATCAATGAGGTTTCATGCGGAGTGTAGGTATCTGCCGCCATCGCTGATGTCCCGATAAGTCCGGGAATCATCATCATTGCCATAATGACCAGAAAGAGACCGATCATTTTCCCTGCTAAAATCGTCAAACCCAGCTTCCAGTTTTTGGGTTTTGACATGTTCTCGCTCAGTCGAGCTAAAAACTGACCCCGATGGGGTGTAAATGTTGTTGAATCCATACTACATTTTTTAAATTAAATAATATAAATTGAAAAGCCTGTTCCTATCTGTTTTCCGAATATTTTTATCTTCTTGCCTTAGGAAAATCAACTAATTAAATTGTGAATCCGAAAACAAAGAAAATCTGTTGCTTATCAGGATTCAAAATCACTTTTCCGGTAAGTGGCAATGTGAATTTATCCGAGATTACCACATTTTTCGTGGTAGTTATCCCAATATTGCAAATATTGAAATTCGTATTAGTTGTATACATCTGATTTCCACCACCTAATACAAATGTGACAGTCTTAAAGGCATAATCGGCTTCCAAATAGATATCATTATTTGCATTGGCATAGAAATAATTCCCGGTAATCGTAAAAGGACCCTTTGTATAGCTGGGCGAAATTTCAAAGAACTGGTATTTTTTCGCAGTATAATTAAAGTAGTGACCTACACTTCCCGGTTCAGATGGAAAATAATAATCGGTCGCCGTCAACGAAAACCCGCCTTTGAACGCATAAGTCAGGAAAAGGTCAGCTTCGGTAGCTGTAGTACTGGAAGACAATGAATAACTTCCCCAGGCTCCGGCCGTAAATCCACCACTAACATATTTTATAGTTGGCTGTACAACGGGAGAATTTCCAAGGTCAGAGCCCCTCCAGTTATAACGATTGAAAAAATCGGCTCCGGTTGTCCAAGCACCTTTCGTATCCTGCGCTGAAACGGCAAAAGTTCCTGCCAAAATAAAAAGTGCGATTGCGATTAAAGTAACTTTTTTCATAGTGATCATTTTAAATTAAACAATAATTAAGGTATTCTATTTTTAAATTAATTTCAATAAACAAAGAACATGTTTTATATTTTTTTAAGCTTTACCCCCTATAAAAAACATTTTCATGACGCAAATCTATGTTATTTATTGTCTAGACCCCTATTTTTTTTATATATTTTCATCTATATAACGTTAATTTAACAATGATACCCCTGTTTTTTTATTTCCAACCTTCCTAAACCAAACATTTTGAGCTATTTGACACTTATTTATTCATTTTATACCTTTTTGATATTTTTATAATATATTTCAATCTTTTATTCATCTAAATATAATCTTTCTTATCATTTTGATATTTTCATACGGGTTTGATTTATTCAGGAACTGGTTGTTGGAACAGAGGTGGCGGAACAATTTAAAGGGGTAGCTGTAATTTTAAGAATAAAGCTTAAATTTGAAAAAACCATTCACAGTTGGTTTCATGATTTTTTAAAATCAAAAACAGGAATACGATATATGAAGCAAATCGAAGTAAGACGAAATGAAATGGAATTAATTCCATACGTAAATTAAAAAGGAAATTACCCGGATATGAAACGATCTCAAAAAAAACTGATTTGGCTGGCTCTCCCTTTTCTGATTGCAGCAATACTTTGGCTCAAATGGGACAATTGGTTTTTCAATCCCCCGGAGCCGTCTTACACCCCATCAACCTCACCGTCAAGAATTATGCTTACCTGGTCTGGAAATCCTCTGAATTCGCGCGATGTCACGTGGGAAGGAGACACCGCCAGCCATCAGGGAAACCTTCAATTAACCGGAAGCACTTATAAAGGGGATACTATACTATACCGGTCAAATTCAAGAATCATCAAAACATCAGGTGGAGCCTCCGCTTTTTTCAAGGTGGGAATCATTAATCTCAAAGCGGGTGAAACCTACCGGTACCGGGTTTCGGCAGGTGACAAATGGTCTGAATGGTATAATTTCAAATTAAACAGTCCAAAGGATAGCACCTACTCCTTTATCTATCTGGGGGATGTTCAGGATTCAATCAACGGAACTGCTGACAAATTATTCTCTAAAGCCGCTGAAAGCTGTCCCAGTGCAGCGTTCATGCTTTTCATAGGTGACATGGTAGAACGACCCCATGATTCATATTGGGGTGAATTTTTCCGGGAAGGGGGAACCCTTTTCAGAACTATCCCTGTTCTTGCCTCTCCGGGAAATCATGAGTATTATAAAGGACTTATCCAGAAACTGGATGAAAGATGGATGGCACACTTTTCCTTCCCCCAAAATGGTCCGCATGACTTTCTGGGCAGGGCATGCTATTGGGACTATCTGAATACCAGAATTATAAGCCTCGATTCCAATGGAATACAGACCTTGCCTTCGGCACTTGAACAGCAGAAATGGTTAAAATCTGTCCTGGAAGCCACCCATCAGAAATGGATTATTGTCATTATGCATCACCCGCTCTATTCCACAAGCCGGGGACGCGATTATTTTTATCTCCGGACACTTTTTAAATCATTGTTCGACCAATATAAGGTCGATCTGGTCCTTGCAGGACACGATCATGCCTATGGCAGGGCAATCCATATCCCTGACGGGGAATTCAAGCACAAACAGGGACCGGTCTATGTGGTTACCCATGCAAGTCCTAAAGTTTATGATATCGGCTTCTCCGAAAAGATGGACAAGCTTGCTTCCAATACCAGGATGTACCAGTTACTCGATGTTTCGAACGATTCAATAAAATTTAGTGCCTATGCTTCCGACGGCACTTTATTCGATGGCTTCACCATTCATAAAGATGGAACTGGTAATAAAAGTGTCACCGAACATGCACCTAAAATCTCCTCCAACTACCTGATGCCAACCAAAGGATTCTTACAGCACAGCTCACAGAAAAAGAAGGAGAAATATAATCAGGAAATGGAGAATTGGAAAAAAAACAGGAATTAATTCCTGATCCATATTAAATTTCTGACCAAATTGTTCATTCGATGAGCCAAAAGATTGTCTTAAAGTCAATTTTTGCGCGGATTATAATAATTTTGCAGAATAAATTAAATTGAATAAAGTAATGAAGCTTTGGGATAAGGGGACTGAAATCAATGCGCTCATCGAGGCCTTTACCATCGGCCGGGATACCGAAATGGACCATTTTCTCGCCGAGTTCGATGTAATTGGATCACTGGCTCATATTCAGATGCTTGAATCCATTGGATTACTCACCTCTCAGGAACTCAAGGTAATTTCGGAGGAATTACGTGAAATTTACAAAATAATCAAATCGGGCAAATTCATCATAGAAGCAGGAAGCGAAGATGTTCATTCCCAGGTTGAACTGATGCTTACCCGAAAATTGGGGGATGCCGGGAAAAAGATCCACAGTGGCCGGTCCAGAAATGACCAGGTATTGCTCGATTTAAAACTATTTACGCGTGCTGAAATAAAAGCGGTGACCGCACAGGTTCTGGATCTTTTTGAACTGTTTATCGCTCAGAGTGAAAAATTCAAAACGGTATTGATGCCGGGATACACCCACCTTCAGGTAGCAATGCCCTCTTCCTTTGGTTTATGGTTTGGGGCTTATGCTGAAAGTCTGACCGATGATTTGTTACTTTTACAGACGGCCTACCGCATTGCGGATCAGAATCCCCTTGGCTCTGCTGCAGGATATGGCTCATCATTTCCGCTCAACCGGCAAATGACTACTGACCTTCTGGGATTTGAATCGATGAATTTTAATGTGATCTACGCCCAGATGGGGCGCGGAAAAGTGGAAAAAACCGTTGCTTTTGCCCTTGCCTCCATTGCTGCAACCCTCTCCCGACTGGCATATGATGTTTGTCTTTTCATGAGTCAGAATTTCAATTTCGTTTCCTTACCCGACGAATTGACGACCGGGTCAAGCATCATGCCTCACAAAAAAAATCCCGATGTTTTCGAACTGCTCCGGTCACATTGCAACCGGATTCAGTCACTGCCCAGTCAGATCCTTTTAATTACAAACAATCTCCCAAGCGGTTATTTTCGTGATTTACAACTAATTAAAGAAATATTCATACCATCCTTCGCCGAATTAAAAAACTGCCTGTCCATCGCTTGTTTTGCAATCAGCAATATGAAGGTGAACGATAAAATCATGGATGATCACCGGTACCAAAATATTTACAGTGTTGAAGAGGTAAACCGACTGGTGATTCAGGGTGTCCCATTCCGGGAAGCATACCGGCAGATTGGTGAATCAATCCAGCGAAATGAGTTCAATCCCGATAAATCGGTCAGCCATACCCATCAAGGGAGTATCGGGAATCTGTGTCTTCCAGAGATCCGGAAAAGGATGGATCAGATCATTGAAAGTTTCAACTTCCAAAGAGTAGAGATAGCTTTTAAACAACTCCTGTCCGAGGATCTTTTGCGCTAAGTAATTTGATTAAATTATTTGGTCAAATAAAGAATGAAGATCCAAAAGCAAACCGTTTGGTTTCATTTTGTCGGGAATCAATAATTTTATATTTCTTAATGACATTTAATAATTATTTAATATCCGGAACCATAATGCTGATTATTAGATTATTTGAGCCTTATATTGAAAATATTACAGGAAATGGACAAAAAAAATCTGAATAAAGGCAGAATCAAACAAGGATATTTAACGTATAAATTGTACTTTTGATTTTAGTTTTTAAGCAATAGCTGTAATTTACTTACATTTTGTTACGGATTATCGCCTTTTATCGAGTAATTACCAATAGATAATATCATATTCTTCCTGTCTGATCTCAACCGGGAAGATTTGCTAATTTTATAACAAATGGAATCAATTAGTTTTCCAAAAGCTCAGGGACTGTATGACCCTAAGAATGAACATGATGCATGCGGGATTGGGTTTGTAGCCCACATTAAGGGACAGAGGTCGCACGATATTATTCAGCGCGGACTCACTGTTTTGCTGAATATGGACCATCGGGGTGCAACAAGTTCTGACAATAAAACCGGTGATGGTGCCGGAATATTAATGCAGTTGCCGCATGATTTCTATCTTTCACTGCGCATCGCTGTACCCGAAGCAGGCAAATACGGGACCGGACTGGTTTTCTTACCTCAAAATGAAGAAGAAGCAGCCTTTTGTGTAGAAGTACTCAATCGTTATGTGGAATCCGAAGGGCTTCAGTTGATTAGTTGGCGTGATGTTCCGGTAGATAATTCCGTAATCGGCGAAATAGCAAAACGATCAGAACCTCTGATCCGCCAGATATTCGTAAAAGGAAATTATGAACAGGATATCCTCGAACGCAAACTTTATCTTGCCCGTAAGCAGGCTGAACGAACGATCAGAGAATCACAGTTGTCTGAAAAAGATGCATTTTATCTTCCCAGCTTCTCTAGCAAAGTGCTGATATACAAAGGAATGTTCACTCCCGGGCAGTTGCGTGATTATTTCAAGGATCTGACCAATCCGGCGATGACCAGTGCGATTGCACTCGTTCACTCCCGTTTCAGTACGAACACTTTCCCAACCTGGGCTCTTGCACAACCTTTCAGAATCATCGCTCATAACGGTGAAATCAATACAATTAAAGGAAACCGTCAGTGGATGCATGCCCGCGAGTCTTTGCTCCAGTCTGATCTTTTCGGCGACGATCTGGACAAACTCTACCCCATTATCGAACCAGGGAGATCGGATTCTGCATCGTTTGACAACACCCTGGAATTTCTCCATATGACCGGCCGGAGCATGCCTCATTCGCTGTGTATGCTTATTCCGGAGTCTTTCAACGAAAAAAATCCCATTCCGGAGTCTTTGAAGGCATTCTACGAATATCACTCAACACTTATGGAACCTTGGGACGGACCAGCCTCCATGGTCTTCTCGGATGGCCGGTATATTGGCGGAACGCTGGATCGCAGCGGATTACGTCCTTCAAGATACGTCATTACAAAAAATGATATGATCGTCATGGGATCGGAAGTCGGTGTTCAGGTTTTTCCGGCAAGTGAAGTTAAAGAGAAAGGACGCCTTAGACCCGGGAAATTATTGCTGGTCGACACCCACCTGGGTATAATTATCCCCGATAAAGAGGTTAAAGCCGATTTAAGCCGCAAAAATCCCTATGTGAACTGGCTGAAGGAAAACAGATTAGAACTCGAAGCCATTAAAGTTAAACAGGACGTCCCTTCAAATATGGGAGATCAGTTTGGTCCTTATTCCAAAGTTTTTGGATACAGCAAGGAAGAGATGATACTGATTATCAAAGAGATGTCAGAGACTGCCCAGGAGCCTACCAGTTCAATGGGTAATGATACCCCGTTAGCTGTCTTCTCCGAAAAACCCAAACGTTTTTTCAGTTATTTCCGTCAATTGTTTGCCCAGGTTACCAATCCGCCGATTGATCCGATCCGCGAAGGACTGGTCATGTCATTGACCAATTATATCGGCTCACTGAGCAGTAATATCCTGGATGAGAATCCCAATCATTGCAAACTGATTAAATTCGACAGCCCGATTATTACCAATACCGACCTGGGTAAAATTAAGGATCTAAAACACGAAACATTTACCCATGCAACCATTCCAATGGTTTTCCCGGTCAGGGAAGGTGTGGAAGGATTCAGGAAGGCGTTTAAAGCGATGCTTGAAAATGCTGAAAACGCGGTAGACGAGCATAAAAACTTTATAATACTAACCGACCGCAACGTATCGGAGGATATGGTTCCAATCCCCTCTCTGCTTGCAGTTGCAGCGGTTCACCATCACCTGATCAAAAATAAAAAAAGGATGCAGGTCGGGATTATTGTTGAGAGTGCAGAACCAAGAGAAATTATGCACTTTGCCTTATTACTCGGTTATGGGGCGAGTGTAGTAAACCCATATCTGGCTTTTGCGGCTATCGATTACCTGGTAACAGAAGGTGAAATAAAACTCCCCTATTACGAAGCCCGCAAAAATTATATTAAGGCGATTGACAAGGGACTTCTTAAGATCCTTTCCAAAATGGGAATTTCAACCCTTCGTTCGTATCACGGATCCCAGCTATTTGAAGCTGTGGGCGTTAGCGACGATCTGATTGACAACTATTTCAAAGGTACACCATCCCGTATCGGAGGAGTTGGTTATGAAGAGATCTTCAGGGAAGCCATGATGTTTCACGACGAAGCCTACAAAAATCCTGCAAAGAAGGTCTCATTCTCGACAGTTGGAGAATATCATTACCGGAATAACGGGGAATTCCATGCCTGGAATCCTCAAAGCGTCGCTCTTTTACAATGGGCGACTAAATCTGAGGATTATCAGGTCTATAAAAAATTCAGTAAGCTGGTCGATGAACAAAATGCTCAGCCGGCTTTTATCCGGGGGGCTTTAAAATGGAAGAACAGCCCGATCCCCATCGAAGAGGTTGAGCCCGCTGAAGCCATTATGAAACGGTTCGTAACCGGTGCCATGTCTTACGGATCAATATCGAAGGAGGCCCACGAAGCCATTGCTGTTGCGATGAACGCCATCGGTGGAAGAAGCAACACAGGTGAAGGAGGAGAAGATGCCGGCCGGTTTGGTACAGACAGAAATTCAAAAATAAAACAGATTGCCTCGGGCCGTTTTGGGGTTACCAATAATTACCTCATCAATGCCCAGGAGTTACAGATCAAGATTGCACAAGGGGCAAAACCCGGAGAAGGGGGACAATTGCCTGGTTTTAAGGTAAATAAAATAATTGCAAAGCTCAGACATTCGACTCCGGGAATCACATTGATATCTCCTCCGCCTCACCATGATATCTACTCAATTGAGGACCTTGCACAGCTAATTTTTGATCTAAAGAATGTTAATCCTGATGCAAAAGTATCGGTAAAACTGGTTGCAGAATCAGGAGTTGGTACCATAGCAGCCGGGGTTGCCAAAGGATTTTCGGATATCATTATCATAAGCGGATGCGAAGGTGGTACGGGAGCTTCACCGGCCAGTTCAATCAAGCATGCCGGGTTACCTGCTGAATTCGGAATCGCTGAAACACAGCAGACTCTCGTGATGAATAACCTTCGCGGAAGGGTTAAGCTCCAGGTTGACGGTCAGTTAAAAACAGGTCGGGATGTGGTTATCATGGGTATGCTGGGAGCCGAAGAGTTTGGATTTGCCACCGGTGCCTTGATTTCATTAGGATGTATTATGATGCGTAAGTGTCACCTGAACACCTGTCCTGCCGGCGTAGCCACCCAAAATAAGACGCTTAGAAAACGGTTCCTGGGAAGGTCCCAATATGTAATCAACTATTTCACATTTATTGCGGAGGAAATCCGGGAATACATGGCTGAAATAGGAGTCCGCAAATTTGACGACTTAGTGGGACGTGTGGACTTACTGGAACAAAATCATGCAGTGACCAACTGGAAGATGAAAAATGTCGATTTATCGAAATTTCTGAATCTTCCCGAAGAAGCACGGTTAAATCCAATTCGCAATACCCATCCCAATACCAAGAATCTGGACGACGTTATTGACAAAACATTGATCCGTGATGCCAACAAGGCGATCAAGGGCGGTGAAAAAGTTTGGCTTGCTTATAAAATTCATAATGCGATGCGTACAGTTGGAGCTATGCTTTCAGGGCAAATTTCCAAAAGATATGGAGAAGAGGGTTTACCTAAAGATACAATCAATTGCACGTTCAGTGGAACAGCGGGTCAGAGTTTCGGCGCGTTCCTGGTGAAAGGGGTAAATTTCAGACTCGAGGGAGACGCCAATGATTACCTGGGGAAAGGTCTTTCGGGAGGTAGAATCATTGTCGTTCCACCGAATGGTTCAACTTTTGCGCCCGATAAGAATATTATTGTAGGAAATACAACCCTTTACGGCGCTACCAGCGGGGATGTTTATATTCAGGGAGTTGCAGGAGAACGTTTCTGCGTCCGGAATTCGGGAGCCAAAGCGGTGGTAGAAGGATCGGGCGATCATTGCTGTGAATATATGACCGGAGGACGCACCGTAGTGCTTGGTACTACCGGAAGGAATTTTGCCGCGGGAATGAGCGGAGGTATAGCCTATGTACTGGATGAAAATGGTGATTTTGAGTATTTCTGCAATAAAGGGCTCGTTGAACTGGGTCCGGTAGAAGATAAGGCTGATATTTCAGAGTTACAGGATATGATCGGTAAACACCTGCTCTATACGCAAAGTCCGCTTGCCGGAAAGGTGCTTACCAACTGGGAAGAATACCTTCCTAAATTTGTTAAGGTTATTCCTCTGGAATACAAAAAAGTGTTGAACGAGCAGAAACTAAAAGAGGTGAAGCGGAAGCTTGAAATGGCCGAAGATGCCCCTGACAGAAGAGAGTAAATTAAAGAAACGTTTAACACGAACAACGATTAAAGTTTTAAAAAAATGGGAAATCCAAAAGGTTTTATCGAAATAGAACGGAAAGAGGGTGGTTACCGCCCCGTCAATGAACGGGTATTTGATTATGGTGAAGTTGAACAGACACTTAACGAAAGCGATCGCAAGGATCAGGCTTCGAGGTGTATGGATTGCGGAATCCCTTTCTGTCACAGTTCCTGTCCGGTAGAAAGCAATATTCCAGAATGGCAGGATGCAGTTTACCGCGGTAAATGGGAAGAAGCCTACGACTTGCTCTCTGCCACCAATAGCTTTCCGGAGTTCACTGGTCGTGTCTGCCCTGCACCGTGCGAGAAATCATGCGTCCTGGCGATTCACGAGGAAGCAGTAACTATTCGCGAAAACGAATGCTCGATTGTCGAAAAAGCATTCGATCTGGGTCATGTTGTAGAGCAGATCCCGGCCAAAAGAACGGGAAAGAAAATTGCGGTTATCGGCTCCGGACCTGCAGGACTCTCAACTGCCGACCTCCTTAACAAAGCCGGACATTCGGTTACTGTATTTGAGCAGGATGACAAGGTCGGAGGATTACTCCGCTATGGCATTCCCGATTTCAAATTAAACAAGACTGTGATCGACAGACGTATCAATCTATTCGAAAAAGAGGGAATCGCATTTAAGGTTAACACAAAAGTTGGGGTTGATTATCCGGCCAATAAGTTAATCAAGGATTTCGATGCCGTATGTCTTGCCTGTGGTGCCATGGAACCCCGCGATTTGCCCGCTGAGGGGCGAAATCAAAAGGGTATTTATTTTGCGATGGAATTCCTTCGTCAGCAAAACAAAGTGATCAGCGGCCAGCTGATTCCGGAAAATGAACGTCTGTCAGCCAAAGACAAAAAAGTATTGGTAATTGGTGGCGGAGATACGGGTTCAGATTGCGTAGGTACCTCAATCCGGCAAAAAGCTGCTTCCGTTACACAGATCGAGATCCTTTCAAAACCGCCGGTTAAAAGGACCGGAGATAATCCCTGGCCTTACTGGCCCAATACGCTCCGGACTTCGAGTTCGCACCTTGAAGGTTGTGAAAGAAGATGGAACCTTGCGACCAAAAGATTTATAGGTACCGATGGCGTTCTTACAGGCGTTGAGGTCGTTCAGGTGGAATGGATCCGGGAAAACGGACGGATGATCATGAAAGAGATTCCGGAGACTATTGAAGTGATTGAAGCAGACCTTGTATTGCTTTCGATGGGCTTCCTGTCACCTTCACATAAGGGATTACTGGATGAATTAGGGGTTGAATATGATGAGCGCGGGAATGTCAAATCAATCGATAACGCCACAAACCTCGATAAAATATTCGTAGGCGGTGATGCAACAAGGGGCGCGAGCCTTGTGGTATGGGCAATCCGCTCAGGTCGTGATGCCGCAAAGCGGATTCATAAATATGTCATGGACAAATAAGCCGCAAGGGAGAATCTAATAAAAAAGACCGGTTCGCAAACCGGTCTTTTTTATTAGAACTTTATAAATAAATCTTCCGGGTTCTTTCGCACCTTAGGGAGATACTGGTACTTGTCGTCTGAAGCACGATAACCGACTGCCAAAACGATCTTTGACTTCAACCCCAATTTATCAATATCCAGAATCCGGTCAAATTCAGCAGCATTAAACCCTTCCATCGGGCAGGTATCAATTCCCAGAACCGCAGAGGAGACCAGACCAAATCCAAGGGCAATATAAGCCTGTTTGCTCACCCAGGTTTCAACCTGTTCATGATTCATCCTGTTTAATGAACCTTTCATCATATCCCCAAAACCGCCAAGACTTTCCAGTGGCAGGTTTCGCGTCTCGGCAACCAGTGATACGTAATCATCAATTGTCTTTTCATTGGTTTCAGCATTTGCCGCAAAAATAAGCAAAGCCGATGCATCTGTAATCTGAGGTTGATTCCAGGCGGCTTTACGCAGCTCAGACCTGATTTCAGGATCTTCTACGACCAAAATTTTATACGGTTGTAATCCAAAAGAGGAAGCAGAAAGTCTGATTGCTTCAAGTAATTTTTCCATATCAGCCTTCGAAATCTTTTTGGAAGAATCGAATGCCTTTGTTGCATAACGTTTATTCAATTGTGAAATAATATCCATCTTATGTCTTTATTTTAAATACGATACAAGATTACAACTCTATCCGGTATCAGGCATTCATAAGTACATTAATAAAAGGTTAATTCACGGGAGATGGCTTTAAAGGAGCAGAAACCGCCTATTTTGTTCGGACGACGAAGATTCCTGTGACGTTTTTCAGCCCTTTGAGGTATTCAACGAGCGGTAACCGGGTTATTTCAACTCGGCCATCCGCTGATGAGGCATTCAGAAGGAAAACGACCCCGTTCTTTTTGCTGATCAGTCCCAGATGCGATACATCCAGCCCAGGTATTTTTGTAGTAAGAGCAACAATATCACCATCCATCATTTCAGGTTCATGATCAGCGATCTTTTCCTTTGGAATAAAATAAAACGGATGTGCAGAGATCTTTTTCTCAATTTGTCTTAGCCGGACAATTTGGGATGGATCGGCTTTAAGCTGGGGATAAAAATCGGGATGATTACCCATGAAATTAAGTAAAACCGGATGACCGATACCACCCAGTCCGGCCGTCACATCTTTAACGACTCCCTTGTTCTCATTATCGGTGATCCACTCACTGAAATAGTGCAACCGGCTGGTATAGCCCTCCAAACGGCCATTTCGGTACCTTACTCTTTCGAGTTGAGCAATATATTGATTGTAATCCGGTTGCCCGTTTTTGAGTGAAAGGGCAATTGCCAGGCAACTCTCAACAAAGGTGGTGCAGTCAAATTCGCGAAGGTTTACGACCAGGTTTTCTTCTGGATTCAGATCAAGCGTTTTGGTCACATAAGGTGTACCTACAAAATCCAATCCAATCCTTAACATCAGAGCTCCGACAGATAAGTCGCGCTGATTTGAAAATTTATCGAATTCTTGCTTAAGGATTGATTTATCTTTCTGTGTTACAATGACTTTTTTGGAAGCCATTGCTGCTGAAGCCATAAAACCATAGCATAAAATCTCCGCGATCAGTATTGAATATCTTATCCTCATGGTTTTATTTATCTGACTTTATTTATGCCTTTTTTTCAATTCGCGGGCGATATCTTCAATGCCAAGACCCTTATATGAAAGAAGCACAATAAGATGATAAACAAGATCAGAGGCTTCGTAAAGTAACCGTTCATCGTTATTGGCCATCGCTTCGATCACCGTTTCTATGGCCTCTTCTCCGACTTTCTGAGCCATGCGTGAGAGTCCGTCTTCAAAAAGCGAGGTGGTATAGGAGCCCTTAGGCATTTCCTTCCTGCGTTGTTCAATAAAATCCTGCAATTGCTTGAGAAACTGAATATCATCGGTCTTATTCTGTTCGCCCCAACAGGTATCGGTTCCTTTATGACAAACCGGTCCGACCGGATTCACCTTAATCAGCAGCGTATCTTCATCGCAATCGGACTGGATTGAGACCACATTCAAAAAATTGCCCGACTCTTCCCCTTTTGTCCAGAGCCTGTTTTTGGTCCTGCTAAAGAAGGTCACCAGGTTTGTGGCAACTGTCTTATCATAAGCCTCTTTATTCATAAATCCAAGCATTAAAACCTTGCCTGTTGTATTGTCCTGAATAACAGCAGGAACCAGATCACCTGCCAGTTTAGAAAAATTAAGTTTCATAAAGTAATTCTATCAAATTTTGCTTTGCGGCTCTGCATCTACTGCATAAACCCATATATTCCATTGAGCGGGTTTCAGTCTTTCATTGGACTACCTCACGCAAATCCCGCGACCGCGAAGGTAGTGCTTTAGATCGGGAATGGCAATTTCGTGAAAATGGAAAATACTCGCGGCGAGGCCTGCGTCTGCCTTTCCCAGAGTAAATACATCCGCGAAATGTTCCATACTTCCTGCACCTCCGGAGGCAATCAGTGGAATGGTTAAATTATCGGATAATTTTGCCAGTTCGTTATTGGCAAAACCGTTTTTGGTGCCATCGTGGTTCATGGAGGTGAACAGAATTTCACCCGCCCCGCGGTTCTCAGCCTCTTTTGCCCAGGTAAACAGCTCCTTATTGGTAGGGATTCGACCGCCATTAACTGTAACAGTCCAATAATCATTAGCTTCGCGTGCATCAATAGCAACTACGACAAACTGACTTCCAAAATTGCGGGCCAGATCGTCAATAAGTTGTGGATTCCTCACTGCGGAAGAATTGATTGAAATCTTATCCGCACCGGCCCCCAAAAGCGCTTCGGCATCGCGGATTTCGCTGATTCCACCCCCAACAGTAAACGGGATATCGAGATTCAGAGCGATTCGTTTTACCAGTTCCACAAATGTTTTGCGGCCCTCATGGGTAGCGGTAATATCGAGGAACACCAGCTCATCGGCACCCTGTTCGGCGTAAAGCTTTCCGAGTTCAACCGGGTCACCCACATTAATGATGTTTACAAAATTAACCCCTTTCACGGTTTGTCCGTCCCGGATATCGAGGCATGGTATGATTCGTTTTGCGAGCATTGCTGATGTTTCTATTGTTTAAGTTGTTTCTGTTGGTAACCATGTTAAATAGAGTTCCAAATATATCAGGAGCCGGGTGTCAGGTTTTCATGCAAATAAATTAACAAATAAATTGCTCAATCTCTTTCATTAAAATCCGTCCTTCATAGATTGCCTTCCCGGTTATTACGGCCGGAATTCCGGCCTCCTGCAGTTCAAGGATATCTGCCATCGAACTTACTCCGCCACTGGCAATCAGGTAAGTTCCAGGTACTGCCAGAAGAATCTTCCGGTAGAGCTCAGTTGCCGCCCCTTCCAGCATCCCGTCACGACTGATATCGGTACTGATAATTTTCCGGATGCCGGCAGCATGCCATGTGTTGATAAAAGAGAAGATGTCCGATTCTGTACTCTCCCTCCACCCTGCAACAGCAATCATTTCGTTTTTGGCATCAGCGCCCAGGATTATCCGTTCAGCCCCGTATTTTTCGATCCATTTCATGAATGTCTCAGGCGAATTAACCGCAATACTTCCGCCGGTAACCATTGAAGCTCCCGAGTCGAAGGCAATTTTAAGGTCTTCATCCGATTTGAGTCCGCCCCCAAAATCGACTATCAATTTGGTACTTAAAGCAATATTTTTTAAAACATTTTGATTTACAATGTGATGAGCCTTTGCTCCGTCCAGGTCAACCAGATGAAGCCGTTTCAGTCCGGCATCCTCAAACATTTTGGCCACCTCAAGCGGATTTTCATTGTAAATCGTCTTGCGGCCATAATCCCCCTGGCTCAAACGAACACATTTACCATCGATAATATCAATAGCTGGTATAATTTCAATGCTGTTATTTTTCAAACGTTTAGATTTATAAAGTTTCTGAGGATTTTTGCACCGGTCGCCCCGCTTTTTTCAGGATGGAATTGAGTGGCATAAAAATTATCGCGCTGAAGAGCGGCACTAAACGGGACCAGATAATCGCAGATTGCCGCGGTATCGGGTCCGGCAGTGGCATAAAAGGAATGGACAAAATAAAAATAGTCTTCATCACTGATCCCGGAGAAAAGCGGGGTTTTTAAATCAGAGACACTGTTCCAGCCCATATGCGGAATCTTAAACGAAGCTGAATCGGTGGAAAGGAGCTCAAATTTTCTGACCTTTTCAGGAAATATCCCAAGACAGGTGGTGTCACCCTCTTCGGAATGGGTACACATTAGTTGCAGACCAAGGCATACCCCCAGAACCGGCTGCTTAAGATCGCAGATCAATGTATCAAGCTTATGCGTTGTCAGATAACTCATTGTAGTTGAAGCCTCTCCTACTCCCGGGAAAATAACCCTGTCGGCGCTTCTGATTTCATCATGATCATCGGTAATCAACGCAGAAACACCAAGCCGCTGAAGTGCAAAGTCTACCGACCGGATATTTCCGGCATTGTATTTAATAATTACAACCTTCATTTAAAATTGTTAGCTATTTGAATTTATTTTAAAAGCACCCCAATAATCCTGACCATCTCCCTGAATTCCCGCTCTTTAAATAATCTTGTCATAAAAACGATCTTGCCTTCGCGATTGATGATCACATTCCGGGTTACTCCCGCCCGTTTGTCAGCGAACAGACCAAAAATATCGGCATTCGGATCGATTGCCAGCGGATAAGAAATATTCATCTCCTTTTGGTACTGTCTGACCTTCTCCAATGGTTCGTCGCGATCCACGCCAAACAGCAGGAAATTGGAATTACGTTTATTCTTAACCCAAATATCCTGCTGAATGTGTGGTATTTCCTTTCGGCAAACACCACACCAGCTGGCCGTAAACTGCAGCATAACCACCTTTCCTCTCCAGTCTTTGGAGGATATCTTTTTCCCGTTTGAAAGGGTCAGGGTAAAATCGGGAATCTTGTCCCCAATTTTAGCCGTAAATTCATACTCTTCAGGAATATCCTGCTTTGGAATTTCTATTCCTGATTGACCAAAAGCATTGGTGAAAATCAAAATTCCCACCAAAGCGGCAATCCTGTGATTTCGAAAAAGGCTCTTCATTTTATTTTGCTTTTAGTTAAAAACGACAGTTCTGTTGTTATATACCAGTATTTTTCGTTGAAGATGTTTGTAAACAGCCTCACTCAGGACTATTTTTTCAAGATCCCTCCCCTTCCGGATCAGACTTTCCACATTATCGATATGGGAAATCCGGACGACATCCTGGGCTATGATTGGACCGGCATCGAGATCTGCGGTAACATAATGACTGGTCGCCCCGATAATTTTCACGCCCCGTGCATGAGCTGCATGATAAGGTTTTGCTCCTGCAAAAGCCGGTAAAAACGAGTGATGAATATTGATAATGCGATTCGGATAATTAGTAACAAACTGATCTGACAACACCTGCATATACCTGGCCAGCACAACAAAGTCAATGTCGTACTGCTTTAGAATTTCGATCTCGCGTACCTCCTGCTCAGCTTTATTGGAATTATTCTTTTCAATAAGCACAAAATCGATTCCAAACCGTTGTGCAACAGGTTTAAGTGTTTCATGATTACTGATAATCAGGGGGATTTCAGTCTCCCAATCACCGGCGGTATATCGTGACAGGATATCAAAAAGACAATGGGACATCTTCGAAACAAAGACTGCCATTCTCGGCTTCCTGTCTGAAAAATGGAGCGCATATTTCATTGAAAACTTTCGGGCAATGAGGGTCTCAAAGTAATCCGAAATTTTCTCCCGGGGGATGGCAAATTTTTCCAGTTCCCATTCAACACGCATATAAAATAGCCCTTCCTCATGATCAACATGCTGATCGAGGTATATAATATTTCCGCGGTTCTCATTTAAAAATTCGGTTACTGCAGCCAAAATTCCCTGTTTATCGGGGCAATATATGAGTAAAATAGCAGTGTTTCTAATTTCGGTCTCTTTGCGAATCGATTGCATACCTAAGGTTTTAATGTTTATATTGAATAATCGTTTCTCCTTCATTATCGCTTTTAAAGAACCCCTTTGGTACTTGGAAGGGACTTAACGAACGGATCCTTACGGATAGCCATTTTCAGTGCACGCGCAAATGCCTTAAAGATCCCTTCAATCTTATGATGTTCATTGGTCCCTTCGGCCTGAATATTCAGGTTTGCCAGGGCCGAATCTGAGAGTGATTTGAAGAAATGAAAGAACATCTCGGTAGGCATATCCCCAACTTTCTCGCGGTTAAATTCTGCTTTCCAGACAATCCACGGTCTCCCGCCAAAATCGAGAGCGACCTGTGCCAGACAATCATCCATAGGCAGGCAATACCCGTATCTTTCAATTCCCCGCTTGTCACCCAGTGCTTTCCGGATCGCTTCACCAAGGGCTATCCCTGTATCTTCGATCGTATGATGCTCATCAACATGGAGGTCACCATTCACTTTGATTGTCAGGTCACATCCCGAATGGCGCCCGATCTGGTCGAGCATATGGTCAAAAAATGAGAGTCCGGTGTGGATATCACATTTTCCTGTACCGTCCAATTTTAACTCAACAAAAATATCTGTCTCGGCGGTTTTCCGGCTTACAATAGCCGACCGCTCCCCGATAACCAGGAAATTAAAAATAGTTTCCCACTGATCGGTGGCGAGGACACAATGGTCCTCCAATCCACTATCCTTGAGCTTACTGACCTGTTCTTCGGGAACAAAAAAGATTCCCTTTGCCCCCAGGTTTTTGGCCAGCTGGATGTCTGTAACCCGGTCACCAATCACGAAGGAACCTGCAAGATCATATTCCGGAGAAAAATACTCGTTCAGCATTCCAATGCCCGGTTTACGATTAGGAGAGTTTTCTTCGGGAAAGGTGGGATCAATATGGATTTTACTGAAAGTAACCCCTTCATTTTCAAAGGCTTTAAGCATCATTTGATGGGCAGGCCAGAAAGTCTCCTCCGGATAGGAGGATGTTCCCAGTCCATCCTGATTGGAAACAATAACCAATTCAAAATCGATCAGTTTTTGAATATTGTAAAGGTTTCGGAATACGCCCGGTATAAATTCGAGTTTATCGAGTGAATCAACCTGCATATCGCTGGTTGGCTCCACGATCAAAGTTCCGTCACGATCTATAAAAAGAATCTTCTTCATGAATACTGTTATTTACCTGAAGCCCGCCATTAAGGGTGATTTTTGAGATTCCAATCTATTAAAGATACGAAATCGCCGCCGGAAAAGTTGGGCTTTGTGAATATTTTTTATACCTCTTCTGACGTTTCGGGTCTGAATCTTCAGCTTGTTTAAAATCTAAATCAATTGATCAAATGCCTCCATTAAAGTTGCGTTTTCCCCGGGGGAGCCGATACTGATTCGCAGGCACCCTTCACAAAGCGCAATTGAAGAACGATCACGAACAATAATTTTCTCTTCAACCAGGTAATTGTAAATACCCCGTGGATCGTGCACATGAACCAGCACGAAGTTTGCATCTGTCGGAAACACCTTTATCACAAAGGGATAAGTTAATAAATTCCGGATCATCTTCTCCCGTTCCTTTAGTATTATACTTACCCACTCATTTTTAAGCTGCTCACCGGCAAGTAGTTCAAGCCCTTTTTGCTGAGTCAGAATATTGAGGTTATAGGGATATTTAATCCGGCTTAACACCTCAATGATCTTTTCAGAGGCAAATGACATTCCAAGCCGGAGGCCGGCCATTCCCCAAGCTTTTGAAAAGGTTTGAAGAATAACCAGGTTGGGATATTTATCCAGATTAGGAAGCAACGACTTTTCAGCGCAAAAATCAATATAGGCTTCATCAACTACGACAAGGCCATTAAAATTATTGATTATTTGCAATATACCACTGTTATCAAGGGCATTTCCCGTAGGATTGTTGGGGGAACACAGAAAAATAATCTTGGTTTCGGGAGTTACTGCAGCCAGTACAGATCCGGCATCCAGCTCAAAGTCCGCTGTCAGCGGAACAAGATTAACGGATATGTTATTGGTATCGGCAGCCACCTTGTACATTCCGTAGGTTGGATTTATTGACACAACATTATCTTTCGCCGGTTCGCAAAAGGCACGAAACAGCAGATCGATGGGTTCATCGCTTCCGTTACCCAAAAAGATTTTCTCTGTCGGGACATGCTTAATTTCGCCCACCTTCTCCTTCAGTATTCGCTGGTGCGGATCGGGATACCGGTTCCATGGGGAATTATACGGATTTTCGTTGGCATCCAGAAATACTGCAGCCTCACCCGAAAATTCATCCCTTGCACTGGAATAGGGTTTCAGGTTGCGGATATTCCCGCGTAATAATCTGTCAAAATCGAAATTCATATCTTAATCCTGCTTTTTTGATTCTTTGCGCCCGGTATATTTTCCAATAAAATAGGCCGTTATCGCAAGAACAACTGAAAACTGTGAAAGGAGTTTCTGATTTCCCCACCGGATAATCACGGTGAAGATTGCTCCACAAATAATGATGAATAAAAAATCAAAGATCCGGAATTTGTTCATTTAAGTTGATCTTAAATCAGTGGGTTACTTTGCATCTTTAATCCTCAGTGTTGCGGCATTCTTATGAGCAAACAACTGTTCTGCCTGGGCCATCTCTTCAATCACCGGTCCAAGGTTTTTAATTCCTTCACTGCTGATCTCCTGGAAAGTTATTTTCTTGCAGAAACTGTCCAATCCGATACCGCTGAATGATTTTGCCCATCCATTGGTGGGGAGGGTATGATTAGTCCCTGAAGCATAATCTCCGGCACATTCAGGCGTGTAGTTTCCGATAAAGACAGATCCTGCATTGACAATTCTTTCGGCAAGATTTGCAGCCTCTTTTGTGGCAATGATCAAATGTTCAGGTGCATAGTAATTAATCAGCGCGAGCATCTCTTCAACATCCTTCACGAGTATCGCGCGGCTGTTTTCGAGCGCTTTAGCCGCTATTTCAGATCTTGGCAGGGTTTTAATCTGTTTTCCCATCACCTTGATAACATCTCTAATTAACTGTTCTTCGGTGGTTACCAGGATAACCTGACTATCGGGGCCATGCTCAGCCTGAGAAAGCAGGTCAGCCCCCACAAAAGCAGGATTCGCTGTTTCGTCAGCCATCACAGCTACTTCTGAAGGACCGGCAGGCATATCAATGGCACATTCCGAATTGGAAACAAACTGCTTGGCTGCAGTCACCCAGGAATTGCCGGGACCAAAAATCTTATCAACCTTTGGAACTGTTTCAGTACCATAGGCCATGGCACCAATCGCCTGCATTCCTCCCACTTTATAGATTTCGGTAATATGGCAGACCGATGCCGCAAAAAGGATTGCCGGATGGATCTTCCCGTTCCGGTCCGGGGGCGTGCAAAGGAGGACATTCCGGCAACCCGCAATCATGGCCGGGATTCCCAACATTAATACGGTAGAGAATAATGGGGCTGAACCACCGGGAATATACAACCCAACTTTTTCAATGGGTACCGATTTTTGCCAGCATTTCACACCGGGCATGGTCTCTATAACCCGAAAAGCCGATTTCTGGGCAATGTGAAATGCATCAATATTTTGTGCTGCAATGTGAATCGCATTTTTAAGTTTTGGATCAAGTTTCTCACCTGCCTCAACAATTTCTTCGGCAGAAACTTTATATCCGGCAAGATCGACCAGATCAAACTGAAGGGTGAATTTGCGGACAGCGGTATCACCTTCGGCTCGGATTTTAGACATCACTTTACTAACCGTTTCAATTTTTTCAAGAAAATCAGCAGTAGGACGTTTGGTAATTTCCGGCCACGAATTAAACAGCGGATAACGGTAGATTTGCATGGCAATAGAATTTATAAAATCATTTTCTCAATCGGGAGAACCAAAATGCCTTCAGCGCCGTTCTTTTTCAGGTTTCCGATAACTACCCAGAACTCACTTTCGTTGATTACCGAGTGCAATGAACTCCATCCCGGTTTTGCCAAAGGCATGATTGTAGGTGAAGTCATTCCAGGGAGAACTTTAATAATCTGATCGAGTTTATCATTCGGTGCATTGAGCATAATGTACTTTTTACCTCTTCCCTTTTCAACAGCTTCAATCCGGAAGATCAATTCATCCAGAATAACTTGCTTTTCAATTGAAAGATTGGGAGTTGCAACCAAAACAGCTTCCGAATCCATAATGGTATGCACCTCCTTTAACCTGTTGCTTACCAAGGTACTTCCGGAGCTTACAATATCAAATATAGCATCTGAAAGACCGATTCCGGGGGCAATCTCAACCGATCCGGCAATAAAGTGGATATTAGCCGCCAATTTATTTTCAGCCAGAAACTCTTTCAATATTCGTGGATAAGAGGTGGCAATCTTTTTCCCTGCTAACCATTCAAGATTCTGAAACTGTTCATCTTTTGGGATTGCCAGGGATAGTCTGCACTTGCTGAATCCCAAATGTTTAACAATCTCCACCTTTTGCTGCTGTTCCATCACCTCATTCTTGCCGACTATTCCGATATCAGCGACTCCATCTGCAACACATTGTGGGATATCGTCATCGCGTAAAAACAGTGCCTCCAGCGGGAAATTTTTGGCGGCAGAGATCAATCTCC
>Ga0364867_10003_pt2 | contig 148230 bp, 123 predicted proteins | sample ExccelAu500001D4_3_FD_206915 | JGI IMG/M metagenome (GOLD analysis project Ga0364867, IMG submission 206915) | Enriched cells from Trout Bog Lake Hypolimnion, Wisconsin, USA - BchlTB.Aug13.5000.01.D4 | ecosystem: Environmental > Aquatic > Freshwater > Lake > Hypolimnion/Profundal zone | place... | reverse complement strand
ACGTGGCAAGTGGCAACTGCGCAACGGACCTGCTGAGCCTGTATGGCCAACTGAATGGAGCAACGCCCACGGCGACCATTGCGAGCACGTTAGGGGGTGGCACTACGCTAACTGAAGGCGTCTACCACATATTGGCGGCAACTACGCTTGGCGGCAACTTAAACCTAGACGCAGGAGGTAACCCAAATGCCTTATTTATCTTTCAAATAGACGGCCCGCTCGCAGTAAGTACATTATCTAAAGTAAACCTGGTGAATGGCGCCCTGGCCTGTAATGTTTTCTGGAAAGTGGATGGCATGGTGAGTATGGCCTCCGGCGCGACCATGCGCGGCAATATAGTAGCGTACAATGCGGCAATAAGCATGGGCGCCCTTGATACGCTTGAAGGAAGGGCACTGAGCATAAACGGGGCAGTGACTGTGAGCGAAATAATGGCCTATATGCCTATTGGCTGCGGGAGTACAATCCTTACAGGGCCGATAGCCCCAACATTTGTTGCGTCGGGTATTTTCGGGGTATTTTCAAGCATCGGAGCCGTTTCGAGCACACCCACCACTTATGTATATGGCGACGTAGGGTCTAACTCCACGATAACTACCGGATTCATTCCCTCAAATGTAAGCGGTACGATCCATACATCACCGGATGCCGCAACGGGGGCAGCGGCGGGTGATCTTACTAATGTATATAATTACCTGAATACTTTGCCTGCGGATATTGACTTGACAGACCCGTCGAACTTTGGCTTTAACCTGGTGCTTACGCCGCATACCTATCTGATGGTGCCTGCGACATTTTTAAATGACACCGTGTTTCTGAATGCGGAAGGCGACGACAATGCGGTATTTGTGATCCGCATCAATGGCGCTTTCACCACCACTACATCATCATATGTGAAACTGCTGAACGGCGCACAGGCGAAAAATGTGTATTGGCTGATCAACGGCGCTGTGCATATATTTGATAATTCAGTTTTTAACGGAACAATTGTTTCGGCTGGCGCAATCACCACAAACACAGGAGATTCCCTTAATGGGAGGGCACTAACCATAAATGGCGCCGTGGCTATTAACGGTACTGATATAGGGCAAATCCCCATCGGATGTGCAGCGCCGGCTATAGAAGGGTCAAGGATAGTTTGTCCCGGTGGTACGACTACGCTGACGGACTCAACCGCTGGAGGTACCTGGACGAGCAGCAATATTTCAACGGCTACGATAGGCTCATCAACAGGCGTGGTAACGGGAATAATACCGGGGACCTCTACTATCGAATACATTACCTCTACCGGCTGTACCAGTACAACAACGGTGACCGTGAACACAGCACCCAATGCAATAAACGGAGCTGACAGCGTGTGCACCGGCAGTAGTGTCAGCTTTTCCGATAGTGCAGCGGGCGGTACGTGGAGCAGTAGTAATTCAACGCTCGCGACTGTGGGAAGCAGTTCAGGTATTGTAAACGGAATAGCTACAGGTGTCCCCACAATTACTTATTCCATTTCCACGAGTTGCTTTGCAACTAAAACGGTATCTGTGAAATCATCGACAGGTACTGGCCGTATAACAGGCGCTTCAACCGGCTGTGTAGGAACATCGTTTCCAGTAGCCGACACTGCGACGGGTGGAACCTGGACCAGTAGTAATAGGTTAGTGGCGACAATAGGTTCGGGCACCGGAATTGTGACCGGGGTGAGCGCGGGTACATCGGTCATTTCATATAGTGTGAACAACACTTGCGGGATTGCATTAGCGACTAAGACAATAACGATAACAACAACAGCTACGGCGGGAACCATTACCGGGCCAGCGGCAATGTGTGTGGCATCTGATACAACATTCATCAGTTCATTGTCGGGAGGTACGTGGACCAGCGGCAATCCATCGGTTGCTTCCATCGGTTCGATAACGGGTGTTGCAGCCGGCGCATCAGCGGGTACGGCTATGATTACTTATACTTTAACAAGTAGCTGCGGTACTGCAATGTCAACGACGACGGTATCTGTAACGGCCCCGCCGATGGCGGGCATTATCTCAGGCCCATCATCGGTTTGTGCCGGCGCTGCAATAGTGCTTACAGACCCTGCAACAGGCGGCATCTGGAGCAGCAGCAACAACTCGGCCTCTGTAATTAGCGGCACAACTAACGGAATCACCGCAGGAGTGGATACAATAATGTATACGGTTTCCAATTTGGGCTGTTCGGCTTATGCGAGTAAAATATTGACGGTCAATGCCACGGTGATTGGCATATTGACCGGCGCCTCAAGCGTGTGTACCGGATCTTCAAATACGTTCAGTGACCTGATCACTGGGGGAACCTGGAGCGCAAGTAACGCTACGGCATCTGTAGCAGGTGGTGTAGTGAGGGGAGTTGCGGCAGGTGTAGATACCATCGAGTACTCTATCACCGGCGCCTGCGGCACTGCTTCAGCGACCAAAACAATAACAGTAAATGCGTTGCCATCAGCGGGCTTTATTTCAGGTCCGTCGTCTGTTTGTGCCGGTGCGGCAATAGTGCTTACGGACCCTGCAACAGGCGGTACCTGGAGCAGTAGCAATACGTCGGCATCGGTAGCGGGAGGAACATTTACCGGGATAACAGCGGGAGTGGATACAGTGATGTATACAGTTTCCAATTTAAGTTGTGTGGCGCACGCGAGTCAAGCAGTGACCATTAACCCACTACCGCGCGCTGGAATTATAAACGGGCTGCCAACAGTATGCGTTGGAGCGTCTGATACATTATCCGACGCCGTCACCGGCGGGGTGTGGCGTCTAAGCAATCTTGCCGCAAGCCTGACAGGCAATATTGCAATGGGAGTAACACCCGGCGCCGATACTGCGGTGTATGAAGTCACAACGACTTGTGGTTCGGCTATCGCGATAAAACCAATTACCATTAACCCATTGCCGGACGCAGATCTTATAACAGGATTTTCGAGCGTATGCGTTGGTTCCAATATACTACTGTCTGACACAGCGGATGCAACGGGAGGTATCTGGAGCAGCAGCAATGCAATGGCCACAGTGTCGCTGGGCGTGGTTTCAGGTATGGTGGCGGGCATAGATACGATAGGCTATACCGTGAGCAATGGCTGCGGGACAGCAATGACAACGAAGGCAATAACGATAAACCCACTACCTGACGCGGGAGTTATCAGCGGACCAAGCGAAGTATGTGCAGGCTCATCCATAACATTGACGGATGCTGTGACGGGTGGTACGTGGAGCAGCCTGAATACGTTAGCGACAGTAGCAGGCGGCCTGGTGACGGGTGTGACAAACGGGGTTGATTCCATAGGGTATTCTGTAACAAACAGTTGCGGCACAGCGAGGGCGTCAATAGCTATGGTTGTAAATGCGATACCATCGGTCCCTATTATCACGACACAGGGCCCTTCCACAGCTTGCACGGGTACGATGTACCAAAACTTTGGCACATCCACGCGACCTGCTGCGAACACTACGTATGAGTGGACTGCAAGTAACGCAACAGTATGGGCAGAGGGCTCTGAGCACCAATATTCATTGATCAATTTTAATGAAGGCGGAGCTGCTATTGTAACCCTAAATGTGACTGCAACCGGCACTAGCTGTGTTGGAAAAAGCACGGTAGCAGTTATGGTGGGACCCGATAGTGCCCAGAATGCGGTTGTTTATTACTTCAACAATCATTTTGTGTGCTCACCCAGCACTGAAGGATCTTACCAATGGGGGTATGATGACGTCACCACACTTGACTCCAGTATGTTTACCGGCGAGGTCAATCAGGACTACATCAATACAAACCCTGATTTTGCGCATAAATATTATTGGGTGATGACTACCGCAGGGAGTTGTTTGCAGAAGACCTACTATTCGACCCCACTTGCCGTACAAAATGTAAACAAGGGCGCCATGACTATCTCAGTGTTTCCAAACCCGGCTACCAGCATTATTAATGTATCAATCGACGGGACCAACCAAGGGCCCATTCAGATAATGTTATCGGACATGATGGGACAGAAACTCAACATCGTATTGGCCACGGACAACAGTGCGACAGTAGATGTCTCTGGACTGGCATCCGGTGTTTATTTTATCAGTTGTTACAGAAATGGCGTTAATACCGCCCATGCACAATTTGTGAAAAACTAGCATAACCGCAAGGCAATAAACGGGACAGAACAATCCTGTTTATTGCCTTATTTTTTGACTTCAACATAAAAACTCATCTCCAAAATTTTATAAAAATGAAGAAACTTTTATTCTTGTTTATTACTGCCAGCGGCGTAGCGCCAGCCATGGCCCAGGGACAGTCGCCAAATTACCTTCCCGATAGCCTTTTATCCAGGTGGGTCATTGATGTGAACCTGTTGGGAGGATTTGGCAATCAGAATTTCAACACTCAAAATTCGGCTGCAAACTACCCGAACGGCCTTAACCTGAATACCGGTAAGCTAACCTACAAACAAGGCGACGCCTTTGGTGGGGACGCGCAGGTCGGCTTCTTCTTTGGCAAGAAGCGGCACTGGGGCGTAGGGGCGGGATTTATGTACCTTCAGCAACAGGGATTTGCCAATCTTGACAATTACCATGTGGAATACCAGGCTTATGACGGCGCAGGGAACACCTTCAGGCAGGTGGTGACGGGGAATAATGTGAGTGAAAATGTAACCTCCACAAATTTGAATATTCCACTGGTACTGAAATATAAGAACCGGTTTTCCAAACATTGGGGCTTTACTGCTGATGCAGGCGCCCTGGTGAACCTACAAATGAACAATGCGTATACCTCTAATGCTTCGTTCAACTACGAAGCCATTTATAAGCTTACGCAGACGGCAGAAGGTACTGTTTCATCGTATGACAATTCGCCAATACCAGCGGCAAGTGACTGGATGATCACCAAGGCTGAATACCTGAAAAACAACCCTAACGGTAATGTGGCTGACTACTTCAATGCAAAACGCGCGCTCGGGTACAGCGTGGGTGAGGGACTGACCCCGACAAGCCGATCCGGGAAAGTGAATTACAACATGGGGTCTGTAGGATTTCTGGTGCAGCCTTCCATGAACTATTTTTTGTCTGACCACGTAGCATTGAACTTAGGGGTATACTACATGATGCAGCCTTTTAAGAACAATGCTCAAAATGAATATCACCTGACGGAAGGCATAGGTACATACAGTTCTTCGCTCAATAATGTTACCACTGTGGTCAATCAGTCTTATGGCGCTAATATAGGCGTACGTTTCTTCCTTGGTAAAAAAAGCGAGCCGCTTTCCATCAGTTCGATAGACCAGGCCCCACCAACACAGTGTGGTGTATGTGACGCTTCTATGGCCATACATGGACTATTTCCAAACCAGCCGGTGACAGTAGATTACAGCCTGAACGGTGCGCAGGCGACCCAATTTAACGGCACCGTAGCTCCTAACGGAGACGTGACGATCACTAATTTGTGTGCTGGAAATTATACTAATATCGTAGCAAGAATAAAGAGAAAGGATGCAATGGGAAAGCCACAGACGATTTCAGATCCACACGTCATTATCTCGTCTCAAAACACACTAAACCCTACGGCACCCGGCGCGACAGATGGGTCAGTTACTTTTAATGGTTTTTACACTGATAAGCTTGTAACGATCAACTACAATCTAAACGGTAGCCCGCAAGCGGCATTTTCCGCCGTGGTGCCTGCAAACAAGACTGTATCAATAACTGGATTGGGGGAAGGAGTTTATACAAACGTTGTAGCGGCGGTAAATACCTGTAGCGTAAACGGAAATGACTTTACATTAGTGGCCCCTGTGCCACCACCACCCGACGCTCCGGCCGTAACCATAGAAAAGAAGGGGATATCAACGCCTATATTGTTTGACTGGAACAAATCAACCATTCATAAGGACTCCTATCATATACTCGACGATGCGGCGGCGGAAATGAAAAATGACAGATCGATGGTAATAACCATTAATGGTTACACAGATACAACCGGAACCAGCGCATACAACAAAACATTGTCGATAGAACGTGCAAATGCCGTGAAAAGGCGCATGATAGAATTGGGGATCGCACCGGATAGGTTGAAGATTGTAGGGCATGGCTCTAAGTCGCCGGCTGAGTCTAATAAGACATCCGAAGGACGACGTGAAGACAGGCGCGCAATTATGAAAGAACAATAAGCGGACTGCGGGGCCAACGCCACCTTTTGGCAAAAAGTACAGACTTGGCGAGGGAGACTGATCCGATCAGTTTCCCTCGCTATTTCATTTAATGGCCTGACGGTCGTTGTATTGAAAACGGAGGGCAAAGGAGTCACGGAAGATGCGGGGGATATCGATGACGACATTGTTGCCGATCTCAAAGGATTTCTCAACGATCATTTTCTCTATATTGATCTCGTGGCCGGGAATCATTTCGTTGGCAGTCATATAGAGTTCGAGGGGGAGATTGCGCTTGCGAAGGCTGAAAACGTTCTTTTTGTGGCGGGTATATAGCTCGCCATTGAAGTAAAGAAGTTTGTGCGCTTCATCCATCTTGCCGATGTAGGAGGGGCCGAAGCCCATGCACTGGTCAAAGGCATTGAACTTCATGGAAAAATAGATGACGATAGAATCCTTTGGCTCGGTGATGAGGCGCAGGAGATAAAGCTTTTGGTAATTTCCCTTGAAGGGCTTGTAGTGGAGGATGTTCTTGTCGTTCAGGGCATTTACTTCGGAATAGTCAATGACATAGTACCCCTCGTAGGGCTTCTCTGCAAATGTGGTCTGGTACATAACAAAGGAATCTATGCGCAGGTTTTTACCGAGAAAATCGGGCATGTTCTGGTAAAAAGACCGATTAGCAAAATTGTCTGTGCTGAACGGGATATACTTAGGCGTGCACCCGGTGAGGGCGCAGCACAGGACGAAGAACAATATTTTATTTAAGTGTGACATTGTTCATATTGTTGTATACCCCACCGATGAAAAAGTGCTGGATGTCGTTGTTGGGATGCAGGGAGAATCCGCCCTTAAGGTGGATGATGTCTTGCAGGCCGAAGTACATTTCGCGCAATTTTTTGTAAGACGTGGCCTTGAGCGCGCCCATAGCGCCAACGTCTATGCCGTAGCCCTTCATGAAAAACACCTTCATATCGTACATGGAGGTGTTGTAGTTGGTGGGCTTGGGGCCGTGTGTGCTCTCGTCGTATTCGAGGTTGTAATTAGGGATGTAGATGCCGAGCATGTTGCATGCCTCAAACAATAAAGGACTATAGCCGGTAAACTGATCGAAGCTCAGCTCTACGCTGTTGTAGTTTTGCTGGTTGTGCACGAAGAGGGCTATGCCGCCGGTCCAGTAACGGTCGAGGTTATCGGCGATGGGTATGCGGTAGAAGGGGGCGCCGCCATCGTTGTAATAATTGAGCGTAACATCGGGCGTGGACAGGGAGATGGAACCGTTGACCTGATTGCGATGGTGGTTGTTGAGGATAAAATTGCTGGAGAGCAGGAACGCGTAATCCTTATTGAGCATTACATTGTAGTAGGAACCATTGTCGAATGTGCGGAAAAACTTGAAATACGGCAGATCGTTGGCGCCGGCCCCAAAGGAAAACGAGTTGGTGAGGTCTATCTGGAGGTCGGAAACGAGCGGATTGAGATTGGCGCCGATGGACTTGGTATAGAACGAAAGAGAGGGGCCGTAGTTGAGAATAAAATGATCTTTGTAAACACCGTTGGCCACGAAACCACAAAACAGTTTGAGCCCGGGGAAGGCAGTGCTGCCCCTGCTGTAATTGATGGTGTAGTTGCAGCCGAAGTTGAAATTGCCATTGTAGACCCAACCGTTCTGGCAATAGCCGCTGTCTATGATCCCCGTAAATAATAATAAAAACAGTATCCGTTTCATCTGGCTGGGCGGTCGTTGTGTTTAGCCTTTCGTCTTTCGAAATTACGGGTTTTTCAGATGCGGATGAATTATTTGAATGAAATGGGTACGGACAAGCGGAAAAATGTAATTATAGCGTAACACATACATTCTGTAACAGTTTTAAAAATGGGCTTCAGTAATGAAAAAAATATTCCTCGCTGGTTTGATCGGATTTTATGGATTGAGCGGGTATGCGCAGGCTGGGTTTTATTTAGCGCCAATGGCTGGCGGAGGGATTTCCAGTTCGAGCGGTGCAGGTTTTCTGCTTTCAGCTAACCCGAAATCGCCTATTTATGCCCAGGAATATCAGGTGAGTCTGGGATATTCCTTTCACAACTGGCAACTGGAAACGGGGCTGGGATATGCTACAACGGGAGCACATGGCGTTGGGTACCTATGGAGGTCTGTCGGCTATTGGGGCGGCGTTCTACTGTTTACCCCTCCGCCTGCATTCACAGCTACAACGATCAACAGGCATATTTTAGCGCCTTTGAGTGTGAGGTATAACATCTTAATGGGTAAACGCTTATCAGTATTGCCGGGGTTGGGCATAGAATGGTTATACAATTATGCAACTGAAACGAGGAATGTCAGTAATGAAGCTTTTACGGATGTCGCCAATACTTACGATCACTTCAAAACGGTAACGCCAGCTTTGTTATATAGCCTGGAATGTGGGTGGAAACTCAACGATAAATGGAGCATACTCGCCGGGCCGAATATGCAGCACATGCTTAAACCCGTCACTACCCAGCCGGGGTTTGGGTATGACTATGCTTATGTCTTCAACGCTGGCCTGAAATATCAAATCAGCAAGCGCAAGCGAGCTGTGGAGCTACAGAAGTAGCATGATTTTTTATTTCGGTACTACCTCCAATGTCCCTAGATTTTACCGCTAAAGAATGCGAAGTGGGACCCATATATGCCGAAATAGTGCTGATCAATTGTTTTGACCTGAAAATGGCCCGACGATCAAAAATAGCGGCTGAAGATCAGTTAAAGTTTACAGAAACAGGTACAGCTTCCCATTGTAGAAAAAAGAAAAGTGCAAATGGCGGATAGCCCCATTGCTGAATAAAATGTGGCATCGCAGGTGGAAGTAAGCTTTAAGAACTGATACAGGTGGTGCAATGCAATCGTATTACCGGGAGATTCGAAGCCGTTGCCGGGGGCGATCCCAGTAGCGGATATGGATGTGCTGATACACCCTGCGAGACAGGAATTGATCGTGCAGTCAGACCACCCTTATTTTGCCAAATTGAACATGAAGTACGCGGACGGCCACCTATAAAACACGCCTGACCTTTGGCTTTTCAACATTACTTTCAAGACCGGTGATATTTACAATGCCGGGCTTTTTCCCGACTTCTATTGTACCAATGGAGTCCTGCATTTGAAGGGCTTTTGCGCCATTTATGGTAGCCCATGTGAGTAACGTTTCCCAGCCAATGTTTGGATAGTGTTGGCGGATGGTGTATAGCTCCGATAAAATGCAAAGCTGATGGTTTGAAGCGAGGCTATCTGTGCCGATGCAAATATTAGCTTTTTCACGCAGGAGGGTATCAATATGGGGCAGCGTATTCTCAATGTATAAATTGGCATTTGGGCACAGGGACCACCAGGCTTCGCCAGGGCGGCTTTCGGCAAATTGAATATCGGCGGGTGAGGAATAGGTGTTGTGCACAAAAATCATGGGATGTACCGGGGATATCCATGGCAGGTAAGATTGCAGGGATGAGCGGCCGGTGGGTATGAACGGTGTGTCGTCGATGCCGAGGGTTTGCAGGAGATCACGGACAGCGCCTTGTTTGCTGATATAAAACTCATCTTCCGCCGGGCTTTCCTGATTATGAATGGAGAGCAGGCCATCGGCGGTATGACCACTGATGAGGCCGAAGAGCGCCGAAGAAACGGAGTAAGGGGCATGCGGGGTAATGGATTGCCGTAATATTTTATCGGCAGGTTGCTGGGCGGCAAATTCATTGTACGTAGCTTCGGAACGGCTGAATGATTTTGGCGCGTTGGCTTCCGTAAAACCGATTGACTCTACGAAGGTGTGGACATGCAGTCCGCCTAATGCGCGGACATCGAGGGTATCGGTAGTATTGGCAATGTCCCCTACTGCAACTACGCCATTGTCGATGAGCTCTCGCCGTGCTTCGCGGCGTGCAGTTTTTTTCTGGTCGTCTGTAAAGTCGTTACGATGGATAGGGATTGTTTTCAGGAAGGGAATGAGGCTGGTATGCTCTGGCACCATGCCCTTCATGTGCGAGAGCTCGAGGTGACAATGCACATTCACAAACCCCGGCGCGAGAATACCGTCGTAAAATACCGCATCTGGGTGAGGGCCTGACAAGATAGAAAGAATTTCGCCAGTGCCAGAAACTTCTATGACGGCGCCTTCAGGCAGCCATCCCAGGCCATTGTGTATTCGCGACGCAGATAAAAAAGGCATACCGGAAAGAGAATGATCAGAAAAAACTTACGGGCAAAAGTACGCCGGTTTTTCTTACAGAAAGACCGGCGCAACTATGAGGTATTGAATAAATGAATTAACTTTTAAAATGCTTTAACAGCACTACCTCGCGCTCGTCAAGGTAGCGCCACTTGCTACGCGGGAGGTTTTTCTTGGTGAGTCCGGCATACATAACGCGGTCCAGCTTTTCTACTAGATAACCGAGGGATTCAAAAATGCGGCGGACAATGCGGTTCTTACCGCTGTGTATTTCAAGACCGAGTTCGTTCTTTTTTTCCAGATAGGCGAGTTCGTCTACCTTGGCTATACCATCTTCCAGATCCACGCCGGCTATGATCTTTTCAAAATCGGCCTTGGTGACCGCCTTGTCGAGGGTGACCTGGTATACCTTCTTGACCTCGTAGGCAGGGTGACATAATTTCTGGGTAAGATCGCCATCATTAGTGATGAGGAGCAGCCCGGAAGTGTCGCGATCGAGGCGGCCAACGGGGAACAAACGCTCCACGCCTGAATTACCCACGAGGTCCATTACTGTGCGGCGGCCCTGTGGGTCGTCGTTGGTGGTAATGAAGCCCTTGGGCTTATTGAGGAGTATGTACACATTCCCTTTTTGCGGCGTGAGCTTCTTGCCGCTGAGGGTGACTTTATCGTCATGCTTCACCTTATAACCAGGATCGAGCACCAATTCGGCATTTACCTTTACCTTTCCCTGACGCACGAGTTCTGCCGCATCACGGCGGCTACATTCGCCGCTATGGGAGATGTATTTATTCAAGGGCATTTCCAGACGCGGCCCGCTCTTCTGGTTTATCTCCTTGTCTTCTTCTTCTTCGTCGTCGTCGTCGTCTTTATATTTCTTTTTCCGACCCTCAGAATGATCGTGGATGAACTTTTTATTGCCCGGCGCTTCGCTTTTCTTTTTCTCAAACGGCTTCTTGGGCCTGCTTTCAGGATCTGGCTCGGCCAGCTCGCCAAACACCTTGTCTTCAAACACCTGGCGCTTGCCGGGGTGATCGTCAGGTTTCCTGGCTTTTGGGGTTTTGAAGGCACGATCCAGTACATCGCCAAAGGTTGGCTTTTCTATTTCCGGTCCTCCTATTGTGTCGAAGTCTTTAGCTGCGCGTGGCTTGCCAAAACCTGCTTTGTCGGCGGGGCGTTTGGGGCGATCACGGAATGGACGGCTATCAGTGGATTTACGAGGCTTGTCGAAATCGCGGGGGCCACTGCCGCCCTCCTTATTGAAGCGGGGTTTGCGTTCCTTGCCATCGCGGGGACCGTCAGAACCGGTGCCTGACTTGTCAAAAGTGCGCTTTGGACGATCGCTAAATGGTTTGCGGTCGCCGCGATCTTCCCGGGGCTTGAAACTTCCCCCTTCCTTATTATCACCTTTCCCGAAACTTGGTTTGTCAAAAGTGCGTTTTGGGCGATCTTCAAAAGACTTGCGCTCACCCCTTTCTTCCCGGGGCTTGTCAAAAGTACGTTTTGGGCGGTCGCTGAATGGTTTGCGGTCACTACGGTCTTCGCGCGGCTTGTCGTATGGCTTTGAAGGCCTGCTCCCCGAGCCGTCACGGTCGGGCCTATCGCTGCCATAGGCGCGCTTAGGCCGGTCGCTGTCCGTGACCCTACCGGAATAGGGCTTTGCACCGCGTACCCTTCCGCCATCGCTGGCTGGGCCAGCGGCGGAAGGCCTGCCGTCATAATTCTTCTTTTTGAATGGCCGGGCATCTTTAGGCGCAGCCTTGAAGCTATCGCTTTTTTTAAATGAACTTTTCGGGCCGGTCCCTGAACCACGGGAAGAATGAGCTGAACTTTTTCGCATTTTGAATGATAACCGCTTTGTAAGCGGGGGTAAAGGTACGATTTTTTCTAATGTCGATTTGGGGTATTAGCCTTGGCTTCATTTGGGTCATCGGCATATTATTCAGGGGCTTTTTCCAAGTAATGCCTGGCAGCATGTATACTTGACTATTGATGGATTTGCATCCACCTATCCGGGTTCATCGTACAACTTCCTCGTAAATGCAACAATGCCGACCAAGCGGCCAACTGTTGCTGGCGCATATTCATCTTTTGACTGACTAAGGGTTTGCCCCGGAAAAATTCACAGCTCATCATCTGGGTGACTAGATTCAATGGGGTATAAGAATTGCTGCGAAATAATTTTATTTTCTGTTTGGCAATGGATTTCTTGTCTAACCAAGTGATTTTCTCAACTAGTACCGAGCTTCATTCCAACAGGCATTGTTCACTAGTCATTACCGCCTCCCACTCCCTTGCAAAGCATCCCGTTCATTCTTCGACAGCGAAACAGGAAGGCTCATATTATCGAAATAATTTACACCTATGAGGTCCGCGTCACTTTCCAGAAACTTTATTTCAACAGAGTCACCCGGCTCCGTCACCAGTATTTTATGAAAAGTTTGCGGAACCGTATATATATGTGTGTTCCCTTTGAAATATAGATAAAACACGCTGCCAGTTGATGTGAAACTTTCATGTATACGGGCTACCTTACCATCATACACCTTTTCAACTGTAGCAATATCGGTGCCGAGCGCCGAGCCTAAGAAGCCAAGGCTATTTTGGTATTTCATCAACGCGGTCGCGGGATCCGCATCCCACGCCATATTTTTTGTCATTACATCTACAAGCGCCAAACCCCGGATGGAATGGTCCTCAGCGAGTATAGGCACGAGTGCGGTAAGCCGGTCAGAAACGTTTTCATACACTACAGACGCCGCGTGGAGGTTCTGGAATTTCACGGTTGCGTCCACGGTTGCCATTATGGCGTCTTCGGTAGCACCGGATACGACATACCTGTGCGATTCCCCCGTTCTTGAATTGGTATAAACCAGGTCGGTCATCGTGTTATCGTTGTTATTATTGGAGGTAAGTGGCGTCACATACCAGCAGGTGCCATCACTGCCATAATTCAGTAGCGTAGATTCGGGTTTTCTGAGGTTCGTCGCCGCGCCGAGGAAGGTGCTGTTCCAATAACCGTTGAGATATGACCCCCACCAGCCGAGATAACTATGCACCAGGTCTATGGGCATCACCCTGTCCACCCATTTAGGCACCTTGTCCTTCGGATAATAATTTATAACGCCATTGCATGGGTCCACAATTACCACGCCATCTACCACTAGCCCGCTAAACATACCAATGGTGTGGTGGCATACGGTGACCACCCAATAGGGTTTTAGGCTGTCGTCCACTTCAAATGAATAGTCTGTAAGCACTTTTGTGGAGTAACCGTTGGTATAAAGATAGCGCTCCAGGTCGGTACCGAAGTATGAACCCGGCGTATAAAGCATTTTGTAACCATTGATGTATTTAGGGCTTGCGTGCTGATCCTCAGCATTCACCATTACGTAGCCCGGCACTCCCGGCGCCCCATTGTATGCGCCCCAGCTCCGATAGTCGAGCGGCATCACGTAATACAGGTCATTATTTACTTTTTGGAGTGTGGTATAATCCTCGGCAACCTGAAATTGGCTACCTACAATATTCCCCTTTTCATCTGCGTGCTGGTTGAGTGCGGTCTTCCCCATGGCAACGGCGTATTCCTGCGGTACTATACGCAGGTGCGATGGCGATATCTCCTGGTTTTGTTGGGTCCATATTTTGAGTGTCTTCCCTTGCGTACCCATATCGCCGACGAGCGACGAATACTTATGAGTATTTAAAGCCCCGCTACCGGAGATGAGCACAATCAGAATCGTTGCTACTATTAAAGCACTGGGGATGGCAACACGTAAATTAAACACGCGGGCGTTGATGCCGCAGATCACCGATGAAAAAACTGTAAGCAATAAGGCCCATGCGGCCACTCCCCCTCCCAATGTATAATCAAGACAGGGCATATTGTAATAATAAATACCCCACGACAGAAACAAGAAAATAACCGACAACAGAAGATAGACAGGATACCTCCGCACGATAATTGCAGGCGATGCACCTATTAATGCCGATACGAGGGCCAGTAAAATAAATACCATTTTGCTAGAGTGCTTTTTAAAATCAGTTGTAAATTCAGTACTACAGCCTCATTGATGGTTGTCTTCGGTATTAACTATGATACATCCGAAGCCATTCGTTTTCCTTGCTGCGCATTAGTTTCCTCTCGGCCTCATTTTTGTCCTTGAACCCGCACAGATGCAATGCCCCATGAAAGATCACCCGGTGCAGCTCTTCCTGGTATGGCACGCCGAACAATGCAGCATTTTCTTTTACCCTTTCCACGCTTACATATATTTCACCGAGAAGTTCATTTTTATTGTCACTAAGGTCAAATGTAATAATATCGGTGAGTGTGTCATGGTTTAGGTATTGCTGGTTGATATGCAATAAAAATTCATCCCCACAAAAAACATAGGTCAGGCTCATTGCTTTCAGGTGCGGTAAGTGCGTAGTGACCTGATTTTGAATAAAACCCGATAGCCTGCGCTTGTCTTTAAACCTCGCTTTTACATTTTGTTCAAAGAATGATACAGACATCGGGGTCGATTTACCGGTAAAGGTAAAATGAATGCTTTAAAAACGTTTAACAAAAAATAAAAAAACTACGGTACGAATTTTGTAATTAACCAGATACCAATGAATGAAAAAGAAATAATCGGGGAAGGGTAAGATTTTTTGTACTTTTCGCCTTAAATCAAGAATCAGTTGAATAATATGCCGAGAGGTAAAAGTGATGGGCAAAAACCAAATGGCCGGGTGATAATAGTGGCCAGAATTGGTTTTGGACATTGATCTTTTGAATCCCGGCTTTTGTATATTGAATTTTAAATATGGATTCCAGCATTGTACTTGGCGCCGTCCGTCCAGAATTTCTGCAAGATGAAACGCTCGCAGATATTTTTCGTGCGTCCGCCCAAAAGTATGCGTCAAAAACTGCTGTTGTTTTTGGTGATCTCTCGGTTACTTATGCTGAGCTCGACCGTTGGAGTGACGCAATGGCTGACTACCTTTACCAAAACGGTATCAGGCCAGGCGACCCCGTGGGCCTTTGGTGGCCAAGGGGCATGGAACTGCATATTGCAGTACTCGGCATCATTAAGGCTGGAGCTTCCTATGTGCCACTGGACCATGAAATGCCCGCAGAACGTGTGGAAACGGTATTAAACGAAGTGGGCGCAAAGTGCTATATCAGCCGCGATCTGTTGAGCCTTGATATCCCCGCGTTTCAGGTAGTGGCGCAGCCTTCTGAGCACCAAAAATTATATATAACACCCGGCGCCGCACCCGATAATTGGGCCTATGTCCTTTACACGTCTGGGAGCACGGGCAAACCAAAGGGCATACCAATAGCGCATCGCCAAATATGCCACCTCGTGCGGGCGGAGCATTCGGTTCTTGAAGTGCAAAGTACCGACCGCGTATATCAGGGCTTTTCAGTTTCGTTCGATATGTGGTGCGAGGAAACCTGGATCAGCTATTTTGCAGGCGCCTCTATATGGGTTGCCGACGCAGCCACAGCCAAATCTATCGATGAACTGGACGAAGTGCTGCGAAAACAGCATATAACCGTATTGCATGCCGTACCCAGCCTGCTTGCGGTAATGGAAGATGACATCCCCGGACTGCGCATCGTAAACGCGGGCGGAGAAGCATGTACCACGCAGGTGGTGGCACGGTGGTCCATCCCTACCCGAAAATTTTATAATAGTTATGGCCCTACGGAAACAACCGTAACGGCAACGCTGATCGCACTGAAACCGGGAGACCCCATCACCATTGGTATCCCATTGCCTAATTATAATCTGGCCGTTGTAGACGAACATTTAAACGTGCTACCCTTCGGAGAGCGCGGAGAACTGGTAGTTACAGGAGCCGGAGTGTGCAAGGGTTACATAAATCTGCCGGAACTTACCAAGCAGAAATTTGTCCCAAAACCCGAATCGCTGTCTGCGCTGCCCGGCGACATGGTATACCGCACCGGCGACGCCGCGGTGATCAACCCTGATAAAACCATAGATTTCCAGGGCCGTTTTGACGACCAGATAAAATTGCGTGGCTACCGGATAGAACTTGGCGAGATAGAAAGTAAACTCAGCGACCTGCCGGAGATCACGGCAGCGGCTGTTGCCGTAAAAAAAGACGCCAACGGGCAGGAGCACCTTGCCGGATATGTGGTCTGCGACGACCCGGTGAACATGAACCAGCAAAAAATTCGCGAGGACCTCGCGAAGGTATTACCGGCCTACATGGTGCCCAGCGTAATCGTGCAACTAGCTGAAATGCCGCGACTGCCCAGCGGCAAGATCAACAGGAAGGCGTTGCCCACTCCTGCCATGCTGCTGGAAAATGCTGCCTTCATTACCAACGAGATCATTGACCTCGATGCGCCATTGGGTGAGCGTGTGATATCGGCGCTGAGGAAATTCTTCCCAAACAGGGAGATAGACCTTTCGCTCGACTTTTTCACCAGTCTGGGCGGCCACTCCCTGCTGGCTGCAGCCTTTGTATCGCGGTTGCGCCGCGAAGCGAATGTGCCCCAGGCATCGCTCAAAGATATATACCTTCACCGACCCTTACAGACGCTTGTGGAATACTGGGAGTCAAAACCCATTGGTGAAACTAAAGCGAAAAAAGTATTCAATGAAATACCACGTAAGCGATATTTGATGTGTTGGACGGCACAGACCGTCTCGTTGCTTTTCCTTTACGGGCTTTTCGCTGTGCAGATATTCTTCCCCTACCTCGGGTATTACTATGTGGTGGAGGAAACTAAAAATATTGGCTACGCCGTCACTACTGCGTTGTGCCTGTTCTGTTTCATTCCCCCATTGTTCGCCATGCTGAGTATCGGCATAAAATGGCTGGTTATCGGTAAAATGAAGGAAGGCGACTATCCGTTATGGGGCTCCTACTACTTCAGGTGGTGGTTTGTAAAACGAATGCAGCGCCTGCTCCCGTCTGAATTCCTGAACGGTACCCCATTATATCCCGGTTATCTGAGAAGGATGGGCGTTAAGGTAGCGAAGGATGCGCAGCTTGCAGCAATAACTATTGGCGCCGAAGATCTGGTAACGATAGGCAGTGATGTTAGTATCAGTTCGCAGGTTGTACTCAATAATGCCTTTGTAGAAGATGGCCTGCTGAAATTGCGCAGCATAACACTCGGAGATCATGCCTACATAGGCAGTAGCGCCATCATAGCCGGTGGCGCAGCAATGGAAGCATGGACCGAACTACGCGACCTGAGCTACCTGCAAGAGGGCAAGACGATCAAAGAAGGTGAGATATGGCAGGGCAGCCCGGCTGTGTTTAAAGAAAAGAAAGCCATAGAGGACCTTCCACAGCCTTTGTTTGTCTCCAATGCCAAACGACGCAAGTACTCTTTTATATTCGGTTTCTCCCTATTCATCTTCCCATTTGTGGTGCTGCTGCCATTGCTGCCGACCATCATGATCATTAATAACATTGATAATTCCACACCTGATTACGACTTCAGTTACCTCGTGGTAACACCTTCATTGGCGCTTAGTTACATTATAGTATTCACCTTGGTTACCGTAGTGCTTACAAGGCTCTTGCAATGGGGCATTAAACCAGGCAAGTACCCTATTTACAGCATGTTCTATGTGCGCAAATGGTTTGCCGATCAGCTAATGTCATTATCGCTCATTGTACTTCATCCTATTTACGCAACGGTCTACATCTCATTATTGTTCAGGGCACTTGGCGCCAAGGTGGGGAGGAACACTGAAATTTCCACGGCCAGCAGTGTTACCCATCCACTCCTGATCATAGGAAAGGGCGCATTTGTAGCAGATGCCGTGACACTTGGTGAGTCGGATGTACGTGGCCAGCAACTGATCCTGGATATGACCGTTATCGGCAACAATAGTTTTGTGGGCAACAGCGCCCTTATCCCGCAGGGTTACCGGCTTCCGGGCAGGATGCTTATCGGTGTCTTATCAACCCCGCCGGATAAAGAACAATTGGAACAGGAAGGTGCAAAGGATTGGTTCGGGTCGCCGGCTATTGCATTGCCGCGCCGCCAGGCCAGCCGCACGTTCGCTACAGAACTCACAGCGCGCCCTTCACCCCAGCGTGTGTTGGCCCGGAGCCTTGTGGAATTTATCCGCATACTGATACCTGAAACGGTGATCCTCATCTGTAGTATCCTGTTCATCGCTTATACCCACGACCTACTATCATACTCCTGGTGGGTGATCGTCCTCCTCATGCCTTTTTACTACCTGTTTTTCATGGGATTGCCTGCACTACTGGTAACATTGTGCCTAAAATGGCTCACGGTAGGCAAGTATAAACCCGAACAAAAACCGATGTGGACGTCAAAGGTGTGGCGCAGCGAAGCAATCACCTCGACCTATGAAGCATTGGCAGTGCCCTTTTTGCTTGATTTTATGCGAGGCACACCGTGGCTGCCCGTGATATTGAGGTTGTTTGGGGTAAAGACGGGTAAAAGGGTTTGGATGAACACCACCGATATTACGGAACACGATATGGTGCACATTGGTGATGACACTGCGCTCAACGAGGATTGTGGCCCACAAACCCACCTCTTTGAAGACCGGGTGATGAAGGTAGGGCCGGTAAAAGTGGGCGCAAGGTGCAGTATTGGCGCCCGCACCATCATCTTGTATGACAGCGAGATAGGAGACAATGTCAATGTGGATGCGCTATCATTAGTCATGAAGGGCGAAAATCTCCAGTCAAACAGCAATTGGGGCGGTAGCCCTGTGAAGCCGGGATAACTCAATGTCATTGCGCTTGTAATTGAATTATTGCAAACGGTTAATATTTTAGACTTGAGCAGAGAAACATGCCCAGTAAATATAATTAATTTGCTCACATTGCGTTATTTTCATTAATTTTATGTCAATAAACTATTTTAAATATTTGGAGTCGAAATAGGGTATGATACAAATTGCTGACAATACTTGTTTATGAAAAAACTTCTTCTCTACGCGCTCGTTTTTTTAGCTTTTTCCTATTCGTCAGCAGTTCACGCACAGACTAAATTATACCAACGGGATACCAGCATCAAAGTCATCGCGGGCGGGAAGGAGCAATCACTGGCATGGTGCGGCGGGTTTAACAGCCCTCAGTTTGCCATGGCCGATCTAAACAACGACGGCTTGCCCGATCTCGTGGTTTTTGAAAACTGGGGCAGCCTCCGCACATTTATTAATGTAGGCACACCCGGCAATTACAGCTTTAAATATGTTCCCGAATACGCCAACAATTTCCCGGCCGTATATTCTTATTGTATCATGGCCGATTACAATCGCGACGGTATACCCGACCTGTTTGAAGAAGGGAATTTTGGGTTTGCAGTATACAGGGGATATTATAATGAGTCCAACCAATTGTGCTTTAACTTCTACCAGAACCTCTGGTATACCAATGACTCCCGCACAAACGGATACCCTGGAAATGCATTTACAAACCCCGGCGGCGATATCCCGGCGATAGTAGATGTGGACAATGATGGGGACCTTGATTTCATAGCCTACAACATTGTTGGTGGCAACATGAACTGGTACCGGAACATTCAGGAGGAGGAAGGGCTGCCAAATGATACGATTCGGATAGCGCTATGGAGCAATTGCTGGGGCGAAGTATACCAAGGCTATGCACGCACCCATACTCTGGCCTCTCCATGCGATAACTCAACATTGAATTATATGGGCATCCCACCGGAACGCGTAGCAGACTCCGGCACTGAAAGGGTCACCCACTCAGGCAATACACCCTGCCTGTTTGACTACGATATGGATGGCGATTATGATTACCTGGACGGGAGCATTTCCTTCAACCAAATGACTTTTCTGCTCAATGGCCGTATCCCGATGAACCCATCTGGGAATGATACAATGGTGTACCAGGATACCATGTGGCAATCTATATCAGACACAACAAGTACTGGCACAGAAATAAATCTCGCCCAGTGGCCCGCAGCCTTTAACCTGGATATTGATGGAGATGGAAAGAAAGACCTGCTTATCTCACCCAATACGAACGATGAAAATTACAAGTGCATTTGGTATTACAAAAACTACACCACGCCCGGCCACCCCGACTGGAGGTTCCAATCTGATACATTCCTCGTTGATGAAACAATAGACCTGGGAAATGCCGCATACCCTATGCTATTTGATTACAACAAGGATGGCCTTCCCGATCTGTTCATCGGTTCTGACGGCTATTACCAAGCGTCAACGGGAACATTGCAGAGCCGCATCTCTTATTACCAGAACACCGGTACGCCCGGCAATCCGGTTTTCACATTGATCACGAAAGATTTTCTTGGCCTCAGTTCTTATAATTTTCAAGGCATTGCACCCTCATTCGGCGACATTGATGGCGATGGCAAGGCCGACCTGATCATTGGGCATTCAGATGGCACCCTCTCCTATTTTCAAAATGAAGCCGCGAGCGATTCTGTAACCCCCAACTGGGAACTGGCACAACTGGACCTGAAAGATATGAACGGCGACACCGTAAATGTGTCGGGCTATGCTGCCCCCTTCATGTACGATATCGACAAAGACGGCAAGAAAGACCTTGTGATCGGGAATGCTTACGGGACGATCCAATACTACGAGAATGTCAATGTAAGGCCAGGCAGCGTAAACCTGAAACTGATTAGCACCCAACTGGGCCATATCTCCGTAGATCCAAAATACAATTTCGGTACGTACAGCACCATTTACTTTGGCCCTATCGATACGTCAGGCGTGGATTACCTGATAATGGGCGCCAATTCCGGTAATATCTACAAGTTTACCGGCTTCCAGAGCGGCGATACTACTGCTACCTATACAATGCTGGATTCCCAGTTTTCTTACATAGATAGCTTTGACAATGCCTATGCGCACCTGGGTGAGGAAATAGGTATTTTCGACAACTACCGTACTTCATTGACAATTGGCGATGTAGGGGCAGATGGTGGTTTTGAGATGATCACGGGAAACATAAAAGGTGGGTGCGAATTGTATAAATGGAAAACACAAAGCACTGTGGGCGTACCCGTAAACACAAACAACGAAGCTGGCGCACTCAAATTGTACCCCAACCCTGCGTCTGACGAATTGCAACTTTACTGGAGCGGCATGTTGCAGTCGGCGGTCGCTGTAAACACTATTAATATGGAGGGTCAGGTATTATATAGTGCTACTTTGCCCGCCTTAGCGCAGCACGCGGTCATTCCTGTTGGCGCCTTGCCTCCAGGGATGTATGTTTGCCAGCTACAAAGCGGGGTCAACCGGTATTACAGTAAGTTTACAATAGTGAGGTAGATAACTATGCTGAAAAACAACTTGTCGTCGCACCAAATAAATTGAACAACACCAATTCCACTTACGTGAAAAAACATCTACGCTATTTTTTCGTACTAATCACGGTATTGCCATTGGTAGCGTCTGCGCAACCGAAGCTCTTTCAGCGCGACACGAGCATTAAAGTATTTGCTGCCGGAAAAGAATTGCCACTTGCGTGGTGCGGCGGGTTCAACAATCCCCAGTTCGCCATGGCCGACCTCAACCACGATGGGCTCGATGATCTGGTCATACTTGAAAATGGGGTAAGCCTGAAGACATTTATCAATATTGGCACTCCCGGAAACTATAAATTCAAGTACGTACCGGAATACATCAATAATTTTCCGCCGTGCTATTCGTATTGCATCATGAAAGATTATAACCGGGATGGTATCCCCGATCTCTTTGAGGAGGGCCAATACGGATTTAGTGTTTATAAGGGCTATTACAACGAATCAAACCAACTGTGCTTTACCTACTATAGGGACCTGTGGTATCCAAACGATGCGCGCCTCCACGGCGAACTTGGCAATGCATTCACCAACCCTAACGGCGATATTCCAGCGATTGTAGACGTGGACAACGATGGCGACCTCGATTTCATTGCATACAACGTTTCAGGTGGGACCATGAATTGGTACCGCAACCTTCAGGTGGAAGACACCCTACCCCCCGATAGTATTCGCATAGCATTGTGGACAAACTGCTGGGGACAAGTATACCAGGGATCTTACCGCACACACACCCTGGCTTCGCCCTGCGCTGTTCTCGATTCATTCCTTGGCCATTATGGGATCAACTACCCAAAAATGGAGGACACCGCGTCCCAGCGTACGACCCACGCGGGCAACACACCTTGCCTTTTTGACTATGATATGGATGGCGACTATGATTACCTTGACGGCAGCATCTCATTCAATCAAATGACCTTCTTACTTAACGGCAGGATACCGCTCAATCCCGAGGGTGCAGACACCATGATTTACCAGGACACTATGTGGCAATCCCTATCAGACACAACAGGCACGCCCGTGGAAATAAATATACCGCAATGGGCAGCGGCCTTTAACATAGATATTGACGGCGATGGAAAAAAAGACTTACTGGTATCAACAATCAATAATGAAGAAAACTATAAATGTATCTGGTTTTATAAAAATTATACTACCCCAGGGCACCCTGATTGGGAATTTCAGACAGACACGTTTCTCATCGATCAAACCATTGACATCGGCAACGCATCTTACCCGATGCTCTATGATTATAATAAAGACGGGCTATTAGACCTTTTCATTGGATCAGACGGATATTACGATGCCAGTACAGGTACTTTCAGGAGCAAAATGTCTTACTACGAGAATACCGGTACACCCGGCCATCCTGTGTTTACGTTGATCAGCAGGGATTTTATGGGCCTAAGTTCTTATGACTTTGAAGGTATTGCACCGGCGTTCGGTGATATAGATGGGGATGGTGTAGACGACCTCGTTATGGGGCATAAGGATGGCACGCTCAGCTATCTTAAGAATATGGCCGCAAGTAATACAGTTACACCCAACTGGGTAATGGCACAAGTGCAACTCACCGACATGAATGGTGACACGATAAATGCCGACGGATATTCAGCGCCATTCATGTATGACATGGACAAGGATGGCAAGAAAGATCTCGTGATCGGCAATTATTACGGCACCTTAGTATATTACCAGAACGCAAATATTACCCCCGGAACAGTAAACCTGAAACTGATTAACAATCAGCTCGGCCATATTAGTGTTGACCCGAAATTTAACTTTAACACCTATAGTACTCCGTACATCGGCCCCATTGATACCTCCGGCATTGACTATATGCTAGTGGGAGCCAATTCAGGCAACATCTACGAATTTACCGGCTTCCAGAGTGGTGACACTACGGCTACCTACACCATGGTGGACTCCCAATTCTCCTACATCGACAGCTTCAATAATGCCTACGCCCATCTAGGCGACCCAATAAGTGTTTATAATACTTTGCGCACATCCTTGACAGTTGGCGATGTGGCCAGGGACGGGGGACTGGAAATGATCACCGGGAATATAAAGGGCGGGGTGGAATTATTTAAATGGGGAACTCAAAGCAATGTAAGCACCCCTATAATTCCTGCCAATGAGGCTGCGACCATCAGGACATTCCCAAATCCTGCGTCAGAAGAACTAAACATATACTGGACAGGAATATTACAACCCCACGTTGCGATCAGCATCATAGATATGGAAGGGCAGGTATTATCTACTTCGTCGTACCCCGCTGCATCCCAGCATTCCGAGATCAACATTTCTTTGCTGCCGCCCGGCATGTATCTTTGTCTGCTACAAAGCGGTGTAAACAGGTATTACAGTAAATTTACGGTGGTAAGGTAGGTCAAAAAGACTATTTAACGATTGAAAAGAGATACGGCACAGCGCCAGGCAGCTTTCCTATCCAATCATAGCTTTATCTATTTTCCCGGCTATTTTGCTTATCTCATCTTTCAGCAGCGGGTTACTAAACGACTCTATGGCGCTGTCGGCGGCATACATCAGCAGGCACATGGCCATAAAATCCTGATCGTCCTTACCGGCATAGTGGTTGCGTAATTCATTTACTTTGTCATCAGCTAATTTTACAGCCTTTCTCACTGCCGATTCTTCATCGGGTTTAATACGGATCCGGTAGCTTCGTCCGGCCAGCCACACCGCAATAGAAATAGTGTCGTCAGTCATACCTAAAAAGTTCAGTTATTTTCAAAAAGAACCGGCGATCAGGCATTTGTTGCTACTGCTGCCTTGCTGTGTATCAAGCTCTTCTGAAAAAACACAATGGTCAAAACGCCCACGCTGATCGCCGCATCCGCAATATTGAAAACAGGCTCAAAAAATATAAAATCCTTGCCTCCCATAAATGGCACCCAACCCGGCAACCGTGTATCGATCAGCGGAAAATAGAGCATATCCACAACCTTTCCCTGCAAAAACTTGCCATACCCTTGTCCAAAACCGGTTAAATGTGCCACTGCCTGCCGGTCAGGATTGTGTAACATACTGCTGATGCTATCAAAATTGCCGGAAAAACAGGAGTAGGGGCTATCGGTAAATATCATCCCATAAAACATGCTGTCGATAAGGTTACCCAACGCACCCGCTAGTATCAATGACCCACAAATAATAACACCCTTCTTATATCCTCTTTTAATGATCTGCTTGAGCAAGTAGAACCCAAAAATCACGGCAACAAGGCGGAACGAAGAAAGTAACACCTTGCCAATAACGGATTCGCTCAGCTTCATACCATAAGCCATGCCTTCATTTTCAATAAAATGAAGCCGGAACCAACCACCCATGATCCGCACCTCATCACCATTGGCGAAATGGGTCTTGACAAAAAATTTCAGCGCCTGGTCGGCTACAATGATGAGTAAGACGATCAGTAAGGCATTACGGTATTTCAATCAATAAATATTTTAAAATGGCTAATTATGCGCAAATATAATGCACATCTTACAGAGTAAGGCGTAGCGGTAACCACGTTAATATAAAATAACATGATTTTAAAAGAGTTCCAGCAAAGATCAGGCTGAAATATATCAATCCGGCTTTACATAGCTGTCTGCTCCTCGTAAATGGTCTGTAACAACGTTTGGCCCACTGCCTTAAGCGTAGCCCTGTCTATGATGTCCATAACATCGGCATGGGTATGCCAGTGTGCTGCAAAAGGCTTTTCAGGGTCCGGCGTCAGGTTGATGATGTCTATGGTTTTGATACCTGTTATTTTATTTACAGGCAAGTGGTCATCTGTGATATCTGCCCCTGCCACGTAGGGGAAATAGGACGAGTAACCGGCATCAGTAGCCGCCTGCCATACTTTCTGCTGTATATCAGAAGCATACTGCGTAGAGAGGCCCTCCATTGGGAATTGCGCGCCACGCGCGCCCACCATGTCCAGCAATATGCCATAGTCGGCTTTGTAACCCGGCACATGCGGGTGGTGCGCCCAATATTGCGTACCCAGGCAATAGGAGTCTTCACCCCATTCGCTGCGCCCATAATCCTCTACGTCGGTAAATAAGATGTCAATGCCGATTGAATTTGAAAGGGTGCCCTTCTCCTTCAGTTCGCGTGCCATTTCAAGCAATACACCTACCCCACTCCCGCCATCGTCAGCAGCTAATATCGGCTTGTCCACATCCTTTGTGTCCTGGTCTGCCCAGGGCCTGCTGTCCCAGTGTGTCAGCATCAGTATCCGCTTTGTGGCCCTAGGGTGTATCACACCTATAAGGTTGTAGCATGGGAGCGATTTGCCATCGCCACCGGTCACGTGTGTGTCTTGTAAATAAACGGTATCGCAAAAGCTTTTCAATTTCGATTCCATCCATGCGGCACATTCCTTCTGTGCGGCAGAACCCGGCGTACGCGGGCCATACGCCACTTGAGCGGCCACATAATTGTAAGCGCTATCCGCATTAAACCCCGGCACGTTAGCGGGCTTTGCCTTGACGGCTTCCGTTGTCGCCGCCGCTTCGTTCTTCTGCTCTCCAGCCCCGTTGCATGACGCAACCGACCCGGCCACAAAAACAATATATCCGAAACTAATAATCGCTGAAACTTTCCTCATGAACTACTATTTGAGGGTGAAAAAATACATCTTTTTTGCCATTGCCCGCGCTTTTGATGCATGTGGAGTAAGCTGGCACAAGCCATTCATACTAAAACGGATAGCCAATAGAAAACACAGGCACAATATTAGTGGCCCGCCACGTGGGGTCTGAAAAAGCGATCTGATTGAACACCCATCCATAATCCGGCCCCACATACGGTTTCTTCACGGGCATAGCCACGTCTATACGGAAAGTCAAAAAAGACTCAATATCAAAACGAAGGCCCGCCCCCATATCCATGGCTATATCGTGGCCCAGCGTGCTAAATTCAAATTCCCCACCCTCAAAACCCGCCGTATTCTGCGCCAGCCATATATTCCCTGCATCTGCAAACACAGCGCCGTTCATCCTCACAGCACCGGCAAACATGGGCGTTATAGGAAAACGATACTCCCCGTTAAGTTCAAGTTTTATATCGCCGGTAATATCTACTTCGTTTGAATTGTTGATATTCGCTGCGTCATAATAACTCCCCGGCCCCAACGTGCGTATGGGCCACCCCCTAAGGCTATAAGGGCCACCAACGTAATATTGCTTTATGTATGGCAGCGCGCTTGATTGGCCATAAGGTATCCCAATACCCCCATAAAACCGGAACGCAAAGGCTGAGTGTGTAAGCGTAAAATAATGCCGCGCATCAAAGTCAAACTTGGTATACTGCGCATACTTAATGGTGTAGAGGTCATTAAGCGCCACGCCAAACTGGTTGATCACCCCCAGCAACCCACCGGCCTCTTCCAGCGCCAGTTTCAAGTAAGAGTAATTACTACCATGTTTCTTTACAATATCATCATAAGTAAACGAGATATTCTCGCCCTCAATAAAGTTTTGCTTATAACTGTTCTTCAGGTAGGCGTTGGTGTCAAGTACTTTTTGAAAAGAGTCCGTTACCACTGGCAGACGGATAATATTAATGAACACCGGCGAAAAAGTCCAGGTCACCGTCTTGTTCTGATGCCAGTTGTACGTAAAATTCGCGCTGGTATTGATCATGGTAAAATAATTTACCCGGTCCATAACATTCTCGCCTACGCCGAGTACTGTGTGCGGGGTATTGCTATTGTCAAATAAACCCGATACCGCCGGCGCGAGGAACTTGGGAAAGTCGAGGCTGGCGTTTGCACCATAATATTCAGTCAGCGTGCTGAAGTCCCGAATAAAACTGGATGTATTGTTGTAAGCGTATTCAAATCCGCCGTTCACACCAACGGTCAGTAAATTCGCGCCCTTCATAAAATCCTTGTTCCTGATGTTGGCGCCCAGTTGATGCCCGATCGAATACGTAGACCCGCTGGAAATATTATAAAAAGTAGAAAAATCATATTTTTTGGCGCGGTCCAGAAAAATGTTGCAATTGAGCGTGTCGCTATGCCTGTGGTTTTCCTTCATATCCATGCGGATGTACTGAAATATGCCCAGTTCATTCAGCTTCGCGTGTGTGCGGTCAAATGCCTCCTGCGAATACAGGTCATCTGGGTATAGGTAGATATGGTTGTACAAAACATTGGCATGGACAAAGTAGTCGTAGTAATGGAAGGTTATCCCGTCGATAGTCTTATTCGTCAGTGTGCTATCATCTTGCTCTGCCCTTTTTTTGTATTCCGCATACACGTTTATTTTACCGAGGTGAAATTTAGTATATGCCGCTGTATCGTCTGCCAGTCTTATGGTATAATAAATGTCTATGGTAGACTTATCACTGTTGTGGGGCTGCGAAACAAAATTAAGTGCCGCATCCACCGGGCTCTCCAACTTCTTAAACACCGATCTGTCCGTGGTATCTATCTGGAAGGTAATATTCTCCTGCGTAAATTTATAATAACCCCTGTTTCGGATAGCCGACGTTACCCTGCTCAGTTCTTCGTCAAGCAGCGAATAAGTAAATTCTTTCCCTTTTTTGAGTGCCGTTTCATCCGCAATATCCTGAACAATATGTGCAACACTGCTGTCATCAATATCATAATGCAGGTTATTGATCGTGTAATTCTTGCCCATGTCTATGGAATACGTAATAAATGCCCTGCCGCGCTTATAGGCATAAGCATCCTTTACAGTGGCATAAAAGTACCCTTGGTTAAAGAGGTAACTCTTCATATTTTGCTTTGACTTCACGATGAGCGAGGTATCGAATACTACCGGCCGTTCCACAGATTTGGGCAACAGTGAGTCCGGCTTATTATGCAGGTCATCATATCGTTTGTTGTAGATCGATAATTTAAAAGGAATGCCAAACAAGCGGCTATTAGGCTTCTGGATGATCAGGCGCGTTAAATTGTCCCTTATTTCGCCCCGCTTGGCGACAGGATGTTCAGACCTCAGCACCAATGAATTACTGCGCAACAGGTACTGGTTATCCCCAACATGCCTGGTAATATTGCACCCGGTTATTGAAAACAACACAGCCAAAAGCAGCAAATAAGAAATACCCTGAAAACGATCAAAAAATCTATCCACCATGAAAACGAAACAACTATTTACTAGTCTCTTAATCTGATAAATTTAAAGTGCAAGTTAAGCAGATTCGGCTGTTTACGTGATTTAAATTCCATAATGGGCCATCGTTGTTTCTGTTCATTTACCGTATTTTTGCAGGTACATGTTATCTAAGGCGCTTGCAAAGCACATCCGGTCCCTCCATTTGCCTAAATTCCGCAAGGAACACGGGTGCTTCATTGTAGAAGGGGAAAAGATCTCGCTGGAATGGCTGCAAAGCGCCGCGCCAGTAACAACCATCGTCTGCACAACGGACTGGGCTGAGCAGCACGCTGCCGAAATAGCTGCACATCAAAACGCCGGATTAGTATTGGTAAAACCATCGGAGCTTGAATCCGTGTCTGCACTCAAAACGGCTAACGAAGTGCTTCTCGTCGCTACTCCGTTTCCTGAAGAAGGCACGGTATTGAAGCAGGAATGGCACCTGGCTCTTGAAGGCATCCGCGACCCCGGCAATATGGGTACCATTATCCGGATAGCAGATTGGTTCGGCATCAAGCGCATTATTTGCTCTCCCGATTGCGTGGACGTATATAGCCCAAAGGTTATTCAAAGTGCCATGGGCGGCCATCTCCGCGTGCGTATAACAGAATCCGAACTCGTCCCCTTGCTCAGAACGGCAGATTTACCAAAACTCGCGGCAACCCTCAACGGGAAAAATGCCTACAAAATGGACCGCAAGGACGCCGGCATACTCATCATCGGGAACGAATCCAATGGCCTTTCCCAGCAGGTGATCGATTGCGCTACTCACCAAGTTACCATCCCAGGGCGCGGTGGGGCGGAGTCCCTGAACGCCGGGGTATCCGCCGGTATCCTTTGTGCACTGTTACTGCCTTGTTAAAATTCATTTATATTTGATACGCCGTTAAAATTGACGCGACATTTAGAGTCTAATTGTAAAAACAGTACACTTTATGAAAAAATCAGTGATGGTTCTTCTCGCCCTCTCGTTCAGTTTTTCCGGTGCGTGGGCGCAGTCCATGCTCAAGGTGAGGCTTGCAGACAGCTCACAATTCAATGTATCAGTTGACGGACGATATTTTAACCGGAGGGGCACCTCTATTACCGTAGGCGATCTGCCATCAGGAGAGCACCGGCTAAAGATATTCCAAACCCAACTGGACCGCTGGGGCCGGGGGCATGAAGCCGCTGTATTTGAGGGCCGGGTAAAAACGCATGATGGCATGGCTACCCTGTTTGGTTATGATATTGACCGTGACCAGGTCACGGAAACCGAGCAGGATATAAGCGCATTCCCCGCCCCACCGCCCGCTCACCAGAACGGCCAGCGTTTCCGCGACCAGAACTACGACGCCGGCAATTATGGCAACGGTGGTAATGGCAGCAATAACGGGTACGGCAACAACAATTACAACAACAACGGATATGGCGGTGGTCAGCAGTCCTCAACCCCACCGGCAGAACCCAGCACTGTGACAGACGCCAAAATGGACGATCTGAAAACGGCTACCGCTGCGAAAGCTACGGATATTGAAAAGACCAATTTATTGAACGACGAATTAAAAAATGACAAAATCTCCACAGCACAGATCGGCGTGATCATGGATTGGTTCATTTTCGAAAGCAGTAAGGTTGATTTCGCAAAATGGGCTTATCCTATAACGGTAGATAAGGATGCATTTCCCGATCTGGAAAACAAATTCCAATACAAAGCCTCTCAGGACGATCTCGATCAGTTCCTAAAGGGCCGACAGAAATAACCGCAAGGACCAAAATAAAATCCCCCAATTTCCATTTGTATCTCAACGGAAATTGGGGGATTTCGTTTTTCACGTATCGTGCGTGCTGGGCCAACCAGTTAGTTTCAGCGCCCGCTAAAGGTCCTTCTTCAACATTTTATCCATTTCCTGTTTTGCATCTTCATCTTTCTCTGCATCATCTATTTTCTGTAGCGCGTCCTTAATTACCGCCAATCGCCTTTTTGCTGTTTCCGCATCGTCCTTGTTATCGGCCGTCGTCTTGTCTTTTTCTGTTATGGCAGCCTGCACCATAAATCCAAAAAAGGGCGATTTCAATTGCTTCATGCTTTCGTTAAAGATCAAGTCCCTGTATACCCTTACGCCACGTTCAAAAGAATTGTCGCTTTTTACGCTTTTAAGGTAATTGCCCAGGCTCATCGCTATGTTGAACTTTTTTGTCCCGAAGAAATAGGGCGCATACTTTTCATAAAGGGCTATATCGTCGTCAGCGGCCTTCCTGCCTATGATCTTCCATATCGTTCCCTGCAGGTCAGCTTTTGGATTAGTATCCAGCAGCTTCAGGGCCAGCAGGTATGCCGTATCCTTGTCCTGCCGGTCTATGCCGGTGAGCGCCGCGCCCGCTATCGCGTAGGAGCTATCTCCCACGGCCGCCAGCATTGCTGGCTTCGCCGCGGCCACTTTCCATTCGCCAAGCACTTCAAATGCACTTGCCCGCACGTGAACATCTTTATCGGTTGTAGCCAGCTCCATAACTTTCGCGGTCCATCTTTTGTGGTATTTATCGCTTTGTGCATCCTTTAGCTTGGCAAGCACATATTCCCGGATGGAAGCCAGCGTATCGCTCAACGCCATAGTTATTGCAACTTGTGAGCTGGAATCTGACATTTGTTTGGTGGCACCGCCTATAGCCAGTCGTTTACTGATGTAATCATTGCTTTGCAGATAGGCTGTGAGCCATTGAGCGGGTTTCTTATTATCCTTCACACTACCCGGCAGCACATGCGTATAGTCCGGTATGATCACCGGCGCCACACCGTTCTTGTAAGGATACATAAGAGTTTCTTTCCGCTTAGTAATGTTCCAGTCTGCCACAGTAAGTTCATTGTTATAGATCACAGCGGCCTTCAGCGGCAACTGGTACATATAGGTACTGTCGGCCTGGTCTTGCGTGATGGTAACAACCAATTTCTGCATCGAATCATTATAGTCATAGTTCACCTTCAGCACCGGGTGCCCGGCATGCAGGTACCATTGGTTGAAAAACCAGTTCCAGTCCTGCCCTGTCGCTTCCTCTACCGCCAACCGCCAGTTTTGCGCCTCGGCGGAGTGCAGCGCATTTTTAGTCAGGTAAATATTCATCGCCCGGTAAAAAGCATCATCACCCATCAAGGAGTTCATATACCGCAATATCGCGCCACCCTTGTTATAAGAAATAGCGTCAAACACATCTTCACGGCTATCGTAGTAAAACCGCACTAATTGAGGGTCATTCATCTGCGAAGAGCTCAGGTAGATCTGTAGGTCTGAAAAGGCCAGTTCGTCTCTCGCGGCCTTGCCATACTTATGGCCACGCCACAACTGCTCGCCGTAATTGGCGAAAGATTCATTTACAGTTATATTGCTCCATGATTCACAAGTGACATAGTCGCCAAACCATTCGTGGAATAACTCGTGTGATACCACGTCTTCATTATCATGGTCGGCCAGCTCCCGTGCATTCCCATTCATAAATTCGCCAAACAGTGCCGCAGATGTATTTTCCATCGCGCCGGACACATAGTCGCGCACCACCACTTGGCTATATTTGTTCCACGGATACGGCACGCCCGTGATCTGAGAGAAATAATCCATCATTTCAGGCGTATTTTTAAAGATCAGCTTACCATAGGTGGCATATTCAGGCTCCGTATAATAATTTACCTCTTTTTTATTCCAGTGGTCCTTGATGACGGTAAACTTACCCACAGCAAACATGACCACATAAGCCTGTATGGGCATATCCATCTTCCAAATATCCGTCCTCATGCCATCTCTGTGTTTCACCTGCTTTACCAGCGCCCCATTGCTTAGCGTGGTCAGGCTGTCTGGTATGGTCAGTTCCACCTGCGTCGTGGTCCGGGTGTTTGGTTTATCTATTGTCACCATCCAGTGGGAGTTGGATTCGGTTTCACCCTGCGTCCATATCATCGATGGCTTGTGGGGAATACTATTATCAGTATTTATAAAATACAGTCCACGATCGTCTGTAATAGCGCCGCTCCCGCCGGTTGAGGTACCATAGGGCATGGCAGTATACCGCAGGTACAATTCTATGGTGTCCGCCATTTTGTATGTTTTAGCAAAATGCACTACCAGTTTATTATTCACATAGGTAAACGCAACCGGCAAAACCTCCTTTTTATTCACCAGCATCACGCTATCGATCTTCATCCCCTTGGCGTCAAGCTCCAGGGTATCTGTAGCATAGAAATAAGGGTGTAAGGTGATCCATTCTCGCGCGTCGGCAGTTTTTTCCATTTGGTTAAAACTCAGCGCTATCCGTGTGTTCTTTATATCCCATACGCGTGTGGCAGAAGCCCGGTACACGGGCGCCCCAGCCGGGGCCGATACTGAAAGTGTGTCTAAAAGAACGTTGCTGACGCTATCCTTACCTGACTGTTGGGCAAAAGAATAGGAACTCCCTAGTGTGAGGACAAATAAAAACTGGAGATATTTCATTAAACAGATTTTGATAAAATGTCAGCAAAAGTAGCGTTTATGTACAGAATATTTGTACCCCGTTCCGGGGTAGATTATAACGATCCAACACTATTTGAGACTAAGGTCTTATGCCATCCCCGAAAAGTCAGGGGAAGCGGCTGAGGAGTCCAGTGAAACAAGGCTTCTTTGGTTTGCCCATCGTACTACTGTAATGCTTCTTGAAAGCATCCTCAAATAACTTCCAGTTTATCCTTCCAGCCAGCATGTACAAAGGATGCTGGTGGTTCAATCGGTCGGCAAACCCGAGAAAAAATCCCAGCTCAGCGCTGTTCTTACCCTTGTTTAGCATATACTAATTGCAAGGCTTTTAAAAACCTACAACAAATCCTTGCAACTTAAATATCCATACTATAAGCCGTATTGTATCCCAATAAAGGCTTTGAACTATTTTTGAGGGCCGACTAACTAGTGTGGACGCGGTTGTATTGCACTAAACTTGCCTTTGATCATTTCCCCTGAAAATAAGAGACAGTCGACAACTGTTTTGAAACATAAAAATTAAAAATTGCATATGATCTGAATAAATGCCCGATAAAGTGCTGAAAACATACACAAATTTTGGTAGTAAGTTACAGACACCAAATTTTGATACTCCGAACCCATATAGACAAAGTAGAAAGATAGATTTCGGGTTCGGGAGGTAATCGTTTCGGCTCAAATTTATATGATTCCGACTCACTTTCTACACTGGAAGATGAATTTGTTACGCTTACCGGGGACCGACTCTACTCCGGCTTTGCCGCCCTGCTCTTCGACGGTCAGCATTACGATGTTGAGGCCAAAGCCGGTGCTGGTTTCGCGGGTTGGCTTGTTGTTGCCTGTCATGAACAACTTAAAGATAGTGGATTCATTTTTTTCGGGCTGGCACTTACCAAAATGGCCAGCGCAAAACCTATATATAATCCATTTTTAAAATTCGAAACCACGCTCAGCGTTTAATTATAGCTTTTGCTTATAAAAATAACAACCATGCCATCATAGAACGACAACCCAATGTAAAGCGATAACTAATGACAAGAAAACATAAATAGGGACAGCCGCCATAAATATAGAGCGAGACCAAATTATCAATAGGACCGGCAGGTGATCGATAGCTGACTTCATTCAATTATATAATTATAAATCTTCTACGACATACAGACGATCACGAATTTTTAGCATGGTAATCAATGTTCCTTTACTTTTGCAAGGAAATTTTTTGTTTATGCGTAATGTATATTTAGCTATCGGTTGTTTCCTTTTATTCGGTATGGGATGTAACAATAGCAGCACTTCTGCTGGCGGCGGCAGTAATGATTCAACGAGTACGAAACCTGCGATAGCCATAGAAGCGGCCAGAAGCAAGCTGGATGAAGGTGGCACGCAACTGTTGCTGGCTACAGTGAACCACTATTATGCACTGAAGAACGCACTTGTAGCTGCAAAAGCACCTGACGCTGACAGCGCTGCGACAAAGCTGATAGCAGTAGCTGACAGCCTGAAAGGGTACTTACAGAAAGACTCAACCAACGGGAGCGCATTGAAACCGTTTGTAGACACGGTGATCGGCGCAAGCAAGCTTATTTTGGCCGTGACAGATGAGACCTGCGAACGGAAGCGCCTGCCATTTGGCCCTTTATCAAGCGCGATGTTTGGGATGCTTAAAACTGTGGACTTAAAGCACGCAGGCATATACCGTGAGTACTGCCCGATGGCCTATAATGAAAAAGGGGCTACATGGCTAAGTGATGACCCGGAAATCAAGAACCCCTACTTCGGGAAGAAGATGCTGGAATGCGGCGAGGTGACGGACAGCCTGAAATAAGGGTACTCCCCCCACCCGCTCCGGTAAACTAATGCCTATGATTTTTTTCTGATTTGCCCATGCTATAAAACTGTTTAGCGGATCTTATGTATCAGATAAAAAGGATCACTACGAAAATTATTTTTATTGTTACGTTCCTGGTTATTCCGGTTGTGTTGATGGCACAGAAGCTGACACTGAGCGGCTATATGCGCGATAGTGTGACGGGGGAATCACTAATAGGTGCAACGGTATATGTGAAGGAAGCGGACGCGGGAGGCACGAGCAATAATTATGGATTCTATTCTGTGACCGTTCCTCCAGGTAGTTATACGGTGGTCTATTCCTATGTGGGCTATGCCACCATCACCAAGAAAATGGACATTTCTGCAAGCCAAACCTTTAACGCGGAAATGGGCAGCATTACCCAACTCAAGGAAGTGGACATATCTGCCAAGAAACAGGATGAAAATGTGAAGAACCCCGAGATGGGTACCGTAACACTTTCCATAGCGCGGATAAAGACATTGCCAGTACTATTCGGGGAGGTAGATATTCTGAAAACGCTGACACTGCTACCGGGGGTGCAATCGGCGGGTGAAGGCAATTCCGGGTTTTATGTGCGGGGCGGAGGGCCAGACCAAAACCTGGTGCTGCTGGACGACGCCGTCGTGTATAACCCGGGGCATTTGTTCGGTTTCTTTTCGATATTCAATTCAGACGCGGTGAAGGATGTGACGCTGATAAAGGGAGGCGCGCCGGCTAATTATGGAGGCAGGCTATCATCAGTGGTAGACATAACGATGAAGGAGGGAAATAACAAGGAGTTTCATGCGGAGGGGGGAATCGGGATAATAGCATCAAGGCTGGCCCTGGAGGGGCCAATAAAGAAAAACAAGGGCTCGTTCATCGTATCTGCACGGCGCACTTACATAGACCTGCTGGCCCGCCCGTTTGCGCCTGCGCTCAAAAACTCAGGCTATTACTTCTATGATGTGAACCTGAAAGCCAACTATATACTGGGCAAGAAGGACAGGGTGTACCTGAGCGGGTACACGGGACTAGACCAATTCAACTTCCAGAACCCTACCGGAACCTTTAAGGCTGATATACCATGGGGCAACAGGACAGCGACGCTGCGGTGGAACCACCAGTATAACGGGCAGCTATTTATGAATACGACGCTCGTGTATAATGACTATAATTTCGCAGCGAATTTTGACCAGAATGATTTTGGGATCAAATTATCCTCGGGCATAAAGGACTATAATGCCAAGACCGATTTTGATTATTATACTTCGTTCCACCACCACCTGAAATTCGGGCTGGCGTATACTTACCATACTTTTACTCCCAACCAGGTATCGGGGCATGTGGACAGCGTGGTGCTGAACCCAGACAATGCTTTTATAAAATATGCACATGAGGCGGGCGTCTATGCGCTGGATGAATTTGAGCCGACGAAGTGGTGGGAAATAAATGTGGGCCTCCGGTATTCGTATTTCGGGCAGGTGGGGCCTTATACCGCTTACAAGTACGATGCAAGTGGCAACAACATTATAGATAGTACCAAATATGGACCGGGGCAGCCTGTAAAATCATACGGCGGGCTGGAGCCGCGTTTTAATATGCGGTTCGCGCTCAATGACCACTCGTCTATTAAAACAAGCATTGCCAAGACCTATCAATATGTGCACCTCGTGACCATGAATGGCACTACCCTGCCTACTGATGTGTGGGTACCCAGCACTTACCTTGCGAAGCCGGAACTGGCATGGCAATATTCCGCGGGTTATTTCAGGAATTTCCTGGACAATCAACTGGAAACCTCGGTGGAGGTGTATTATAAAACGATGGAAAACCAGATCCAGTATAAGGACGGTTATGTACCCAACAGTTTGCAGGACCCGGAACTGTCGTACGTCTTCGGGACGGGAACCTCCTACGGGTCGGAGTTTTTTATCAATAAGACGCATGGAAAATTTACGGGTTGGCTGGGATATACTTTATCATGGACGAACCAGGATTTCCCCCAACTGAATAACGGACAGCCATTCCCGGCGAAGTATGACCGGAGGAACGACATATCGCTGGTGGGCAGCTACACGCTGAATAAAAAGTGGAATTTCAGCAGTGTTTTTGTTTATGGTTCCGGCAATGCGATAACGCTGCCAACGAGCTATTATTTTATCAACAATGGCACCACGCTGGTGGAAGAATTCAGCAAGATAAATGCTTATCGGTTGCCCGCGTACCATCGCCTTGACCTTTCTGCAACATATACCCCGCAGCACCACAAAAACCACAAATGGGAAGATAGCTGGACGTTCTCCGTCTACAACGTTTATGACCGGCATAACGCTTACTTTATGTATGTGGACATAGAAGGAACGGTGCAAAAAGGCATCACAGTGACAGTATATGAAGTGTATATACTTCCGATCCTGCCAAGTATCACCTATAATTTTAAGTTCTAGGGTTAGGGTAAAATAAGGATTTGTTTCTGTTTGCCACCTACGGCGATCGACAAGGGAAGATGGTACTATCGTTTAAAATAATTGCTATTTTTAGTGCCGAAAGCCCAAATTAAGTTAAGCAGTACTGTATGCAGTTTGCAAAGTTTAAAAATGTTGCTATTAGTGGAAAGCTGGCGGCGCTGCTGGCTATAATAGCGTTTTCAGTTTATGTAAATACGCTGCAAAACGGCTATGCCCTCGATGATGACCTGGTAGTGAATTATAACAAGTATGTGAACCTGGGCGCGGATGGCATCATGATCCTGCTCACCACGCCACACCTTAAGGGTTGGGGGCCGGTGGCAAACGACACCTACCGCCCGCTGTCGCTGATCTCTTTTGCGATCGAGCATGAGCTGTGGGGAAATAACCCAATGATCAGCCATTTAATTAACGTATTGATCTTCGCCTTGTGTACCGCACTATTGTTCTTATTTCTGGACCGCTTTCTTAAACGGGAAAGAACGGCCACAGCATTCGCTGCATCTTTGCTATTTGCATTGCACCCCGTGCATACCGAAGTTGTAGCAAATATCAAGAGCAGGGACGAGCTGATGTGCTTTTTGTTTGCGATAGGCTCCTTAATCACTTATGGAAAGTATGCTTCCGATGGCAAAATAGCGCGGCTTATCCAGGGTACTATATTACTATTCCTGGCATACCTATCGAAGGAGACTGTAGTAGCTTTTGTTGCTATTATCCCGTTGTGCTTCTTCTTTTATCAAAACGAACACCGGAAAAGAAGTATTTTCATCACGGCAGCTTCTTTACTGGCACTGACTATTTACCTCGCCATACGCTCATGTATACTACAGGATGTAATCCATGATACAAACGCTATCCGGTTTATCGACAATCAGCTGGTGAAAATCCCGGCAGGAAAATCTGCCCTGGCGACGGAGATATTAGCTTTGGGATATTATTTACGATTATTATTGGTCCCTTATCCGTTGCTTTGTAGTTATTCGTATTGTACTATTCCATTTGCGGAATTCGGCGATCTTTCAGTCATTGCTTCGCTGGGAGCCTATCTCTTGTTAGCCAGCGCCGGAATATACCGGCTCATTAAAATAAAACAAGACCCTTGGGCATTCGCTGTGTTGTTTTATTTATTTTCGATCGTCCTATTTTCGAACATACCATTTATCATTGGTGCAATGTTTGCAGAGCGGTTTGCATTTTTTTCATCTGTCGGGTTTTGCATCTTCATGGCGCTGGCGTGGGAATGGCTGACCCACAGGATACAACCCCGCCTAATGGAACATAGGCAGACATCATTCCTGAAGCCGATACCGGTGCAGATGCTATCGATAACCTGCATTTTATACGGCGGCCTAACATATTCAAGAAATCTGGACTGGCGAAATAACGACACGATTTATAATGCAGATGTACAACGTGCCCCTGACAACTGCTGGCTTTGTTATACAGTGGGTGAAAAATTGATCACAAAGTTATATGACCAGGAAATGGACCCCTCGAAAAAAAGGGCAATTGCCGACAAGGCCGTTACTTACCTCAAAAAAGCCGTGGAAGCCTACCCCGACTACGCAGATGCACAAACGCAGCTAGGCTTTGCCTATACCAAGTTACAAATGACAGACTCTGCACGGCCACACTGCATTAAGGCGCTTGAATTAGATCCACACAACGTAAAAGCGATAACGGCACTTGCCTCTGTTTATTTCACCGAAAGAAACATCCCCGGCGCCCTGGCTTGCTGTAAAAGAGCGCTGTATGAAAAACCCGATTATGTGGTTGAGTACGGGAACATAGCAACATGTTTTTTGAATATGAAGCAATTTGACTCGGCAATCGTATACTATCAACGGGCACTATTATACACTCCAAATAATAAGAATCTTTATGGACAGTTAGCGATGGCGTACAAAGGTTCAGGCAATGTGGACTCAGCTATGAAATATTTGCAGGCGATGAAAAAATACAATCCCACGTTCCAGCTTCCATGACCTTGGCGAAGGACAACAGAGGCGATGGCCGAGTTAGTCCCATCCAGCCTAAACCATCTACAAACGAGCCCGGAAACGGCTGCCGATTGCAGCCTGTAAAGAAATTGTCCCATTTTGAAAAGTGAAATTACAGGACCTACAAATTTGACCCTTAATCGATTATCTTTGATTCTTCATCCACACAAAATTGTATCATGTATAAAAGCGTCGGGCTTATAATTGCTTTGCTGATCAGTGCTTGCGTAAGGGCACAGATTCCCTACACAGACTCCAGGGAGGCACTGGATTCGGGCATGGCATTGTATGACCGCGGCCAGTATAAGGAGGCCGTGGCTAAATACCGGATGGTGAATGAATGCGACACAAATTTCGAATCGATAGTGTATGAAGAGGCGCTGGCCTTGCAGGCCGACAGCGCATTTGAAGACGCACGCCGGCTGGCGCTGAGCGGGCTTAAATTGCCAAAGGCTGATAAAAGGGATTTTATGCTGTTGCTCGCCGCTACGTATGACTATCTGCAAAAGGACGACAGCGCATTGCTGCTTTATGATTCGCTGATAAAAATGTACCCGAATGATAACCAGCCATGGTATGAGAAGGGGATCATCTATTTCAGGAAGAAGGATTATGATGGCGCGCTGCGAAATTTTCAGCATTCCGCAATTATCAACCCGAACCACTTCCGGTCGCACTATATGATGGGGCTTATTTATGGGCTGCAAGGGCGGCTATCTGAATCGCTGATAGCACTTGAAGCTTCATTGCTGATGACCAATGACGCGGACCTCGCCAAGAAATCTATTACCGTTATCTCTGCGATAGTGGAAGAAACCGATGAAATGGTAAAGTACTATCACGATAAAGAAGAAAAATACGGCGACCCGGTATTTGATGACCTGGACCAGATCATCAATTCGAAATTAGCGATGAGCAAAAATTATACCTTAAAAATGAGCCTCAACGACAACATTTTCCGGCAGACGCAGGCAGTGATGGAGAAACTGAAATTTGATGCGGACGATACTGGATTTGTGATGCAATATTATGCCCCCTTGCTTACTCAAATTTTTGCCGACGACCAATTTGAACCGTTTATCCTGCTGCTGTATTCTGGATATGGGTTTGAGAATGTGGATAACCTGGCGAAGAAGAAAAACAAAGAGATAGCAGAAGTGAAGAATATTGTGTTTCCGTACTTTTCGAAGATACAATCGACCCGCGAGGTAAATTTCAATAAACGGGGGCGTGCTGCAGACCGCTATCACTATTTCCCCAGCGATAACCTGATCGTGATAGGTAATTCCACCGGCAAGGGTGATGATGAAGTGGTGGCTGGCGATGTGACATTACTGCGGGGCAACCAATTGCTTGTTTCAAAAGGATATTACAACGAACGGGGCGAGAAGGATGGCTGGTGGACAAGCTATTTTGGGACGGGCAAGGTGAGGTCGCGGGAATTTTACGTAAAAAACCAGGAGCGGGATTCGGCGTATGGTTATTTCGGAAACGGGAACCTAAGCAAGGTGCTGCTGCGCAACAATAATGGCGAAATAACGGAAGAATATGAGTATGACTACAATGGCTGGCTGTCCTTTATCAGGAAGGTGGTGCGGGATAAAGTGGTGGTGGAACAATCGGTATACAGCACAGGTGCGATAGAAGATACAGTGATCTATGAGGACGGAAAAATAAAGGATGGCACATACCGTTTCTACTTTAAGAACGGCAAATTGAAAAAGCTGGCCACATTCAGTAACGAGCTGTTTACAGGGCCGTATAAGATCTTTTACGAGAATGGCGGCGTAAGCGAAGAAGCCGTATATAAAAAAGGCTTACTGGACGGGCCCTATAAGGCTTACTACGAGTCCGGACAATTGAAGGAGCGCGCCGGCTATAGCAATGGCAAGCAGGATGGGCCATACGAAGACTACTATGAAAATGGGAAAATGTCTGAAAAAGGGGTTTACAATAATGGCGAGCGCGAAGAACTAAACGAATATACAGAAGCGGGACGGATGTATAAGAGTATAGGCATGAAGAACAATGTGCCTGTAAACATCAAGTATACAGACGAGGACAACAAGGTAGTGTATGAGCAGGAAGATAAAAATGGCATTTATAGTTATCCGATCTATTACGCGAACGGCAATAAATCGGCGGATATGAAGATAAGCGAGAAGGGCTACCGTGATGGGCTGATAACGTTTTACTTCAGCACAGGCGCTAAGAGCGGCGTAATGAATTATAAAGACGGAAGCCAGGATGGCGCAACGACGACTTATTACAAAGATGGAAATAAAAGGACCGAGGAAAACTATGTGGACAACAAAAAAGACGGGTACTTTAAGAACTACTATGCCAATGGCCAGGTAGAGGAAGAAGGATGGTACAAGGATGATAAAAAACAAGGCGTATGGAGGTCTTACTTTTCGAATGGGAGGCAAAAGGACGAGAAATACTACTTGAATGACAACGTGAACGGATATGACAAAGAATACAACACAGGAGGCGAACTGACCGATAAATACCTGTTTGATTACAATGCGCTGGCGGGGCTGATTTGTTATGACACAGACGGTACGCTTGCTGATAGTCTTTACCATAGCCCGGAGAATGGGACATTCCGCTACTCGCACTCCCGGCACGGAGGGAAGGACCTGGAATACAGTATCCGGTATGGAAACTTACACGGGCCTATTGTGACAAAGTTTGTAAACGGCGCTGTAAAATGCAATGAACATTTCAGTAACGGGCTCAAGGATAGCGCGAGCACGACGTGGTTCCCTGATGGCACTGTGAACAGCAAGGGTAGCTTCCTGGCAGGCGATAAGGTGGGGCAGTGGCAATACTATAATGAAGCGGGTGAACTCGTAAAGGAAGAGTACTACAGCAAGGCAGGAAGGCTGGATGGCAAGACAAGCGGCTATGCCTGTGGACAAAAGCACGTAGAATATAATTTCAAAAACGGTGAGCGTGACGGCGCGCAAACGTACTACGGGGAAAACGGGAGGGCTGCATTGATCTTATATTTTGACGATGGGGACCTGATAGGATATACGTATGAAGGTAAGGACGGCAAGAACGTGCCGGTGATAAAGGTGAAGAACGGCACGGCCAAGATCACCGCGTATTACCAAAACGGACAAAAAGCAGCAGAGGCAACGTTTGTAGAAAACATAGTCCAAGGGACCTTTAAGGTGTATTACAGTAACGGGAATGTAGCCGAGGAGCGCACTTATAAAGGATTTGATCTGGAAGGCCCATTCAAAAGGTACACCCCGGAAGGAAAACTAGTGTATGACATAACCTACAAAGATGATAATGAAGAAGGTGCGGAACGGACTTACAATGCGAACGGCAACCTGCTCATCACCTGCAATTATTATGGAGGCGAGAAGCATGGCCCTACGGTAGTAACTGACCCTAGAACCGGCAAGACAAAGACGTATGCCTACCATTACGGATACCTGACAGGCGTTTCAGAATAGATCATTTTCAAAGTCGTTAACTTAAATTTTTCGGTAAACAGGCCACATTAAAATGGTGATCATTAACTGAGAGGATTTTTAAGAATTAGACAAATTTCCTGTTGTATCCATCAAATGTCAGGGAACCTAGGAAACGAGATACATACACAAAGTAAAAATACATAAGAAAACAAACATTATCCGATCTGTTTAGGATATTTGCTATCTGTTGAAGGGATTTCTGTACTATATAGCATTCAGGGCAACATACATATTTTAGCATGGCAGGTATCATAAAGGGTTTAGCTTCGGGATGCGTCTTCGTTGCCCTATGTTTCATTTTCAATCCGGTGTTTGGGCAGGATATGGACGGGGTAATTAAGAAATACAGCAACGAGCAGGCGGTGATCACTAGTTTCAAGGAGCAACTGGTGATCAGGGACGAAAAAGGAACGCTGGTGGCGCGCAGTAATATATCTAAGGAAACGTTGCTTATCGGCGAACTGTCACCGGGCCTGTATAACAAGGATTATATTTACCATAGCTATTTTGACCAGCTCGATGACTATGATGCAGAAGCGCTGGCGCCTGGCAAGAATGGGTATGAAAAACTGGATAAGCCTGCTTCAAGCACTACCCTATCTGAAGACAACAATATATTTTATGATGACGTAAAGCAGACGGAAATATCGTTTACGGGGCTGACCCAGAAATCGATCATGCGGACCAATTATACGCTGAGTTACCCTGACCTGCACATGCTGCCTGAATATTATTTTCAGAAAAGCCTGCCGGTGGCAAAATCGACATTTGAAGTTACTGCGCCGAAATACGTGGAAATGGCATTTGTGATCAAGGGCAGCCACGCTGATTGGGTAAAGAAAAGCACCCAGGAAAATAAAAATACCATTACCTATACCTTTGAAACGGACGACATACCTGCCTTTAAAGATTATAACGATGTACCCGCGACATCCTGGTATACGTTGCAGATAGTGCCCTACATCAAGGGCTACAAGTTGCCGGGCGAAGACTCAACGCAGATGCTGGGCAACCCGACGGAATTGTATGCTTACCTGTACCATTTCATTAAGAATGTGAATGTGCGGGAAGACCCGACGCTAGGTGCGACGGTAGCAGCAATCACCAAGGGAGATAAGACGGACAGGGAAAAGGCTACACACATCTACCAGTGGGTGCAACACAACATCCATTATATTGCATTTGAAGACAGCCTGGAAGGTTTTATACCCAGGCAGGCTGCAGATATATGCCGCAGGAAATTTGGCGATTGCAAGGATATGGCGAGCATACTGACAGCGATGTGCCGTATAGCGGGCATAGAGGCACACCTGACCTGGATAGGTACACGGTCTAAACCTTATACCTACGAAGAAACGCCACTGCCCTTAGTAGCCAACCACATGATATGTGCGATAAAGCTGGATGGGAAATGGATTTTCCTGGATGGCACGCACCCCATTATCCCCTTCGGTACCTACCCCTCTGGTATACAGGGTAAGGAAGCGCTGATAGCGATAGACGACAAGCGATATGAAATATACCTGATACCCGAAGTGGGTTATCGCTCAAATGTAACCACCGACACTACATTCCTGAACATTAAGGGTAGAGATGTATTTGGCAATTCCATCACAGACCTGCAAGGTTATCCTAGCTGGGAATTACAGACGACAATGCTTTATTATAAAAACGGCGCTCGCGACAAGACGTTTCAATCGTTCAATTCGCGCGGCTCAAACAAATACCAACAAGAACGCTATTCGTATACGCCATCTGACACCGGGAACAAAAACAGCCGTGTGACGGCTGATTTTACCATAGGCGATTATGTGCAGCAGGTGGGCAAGGAATATTACGTAAACCTGAACGTAAGCAGGGCTTTTGAAGGTAAAAATATAGATACCGCAGGGCGCCAAGTGCCGGTTTACGTTAATTACCAAGGCGAGGAACATGACGTGGTGGCGCTGAACATACCCGATGGGTACCACATGTCGTACCTGCCGCCAAATGATAGCGGCAGCCTTACCGGTATCTGGAATTATAAGATCCACTACCAGCTACTGGGCCGGAAAATAATATTGACGAAGGATTATTACATGCTGTCCATGGCCATACCGCAGCAATCTTTTGCGGGGCATAATAAACTGGCAGACCAACTTGGGAAGCAATATAAGGAATCGGTAGTGCTTACCGCAGATCAATGATGACTATGAAGCAAGTAGCTATTTATATGGCCGCACTGTTACTAACCGCGCAAACGGCACGCGGACAGGTGGACCTGAGTATTGAAAACTGGGAAGAAAAACCAGTGCTGCATAAGGTGCCTGACGCATACGCCGGTGAGTCGGCGGTGATCCTTGAAGACATGACCAACATCAGGTACATGGACGAATTCAAGGATGTAGTGATGTACAAGACATATCACCGGATCATAAAGGTGCTTGACGATAAGGGGATAGAAAGTTTCAACAAGATAAGCCTGCCGGTATACAATGGGCAAACACTGCAACTGATAAGGGCGCGTACCATATTGGCGAATGGTACTGTGATAGAAGTACCCAAGGAAAAAATGAAGGAAACCCAGCAGGAAGATGGGACGACCCAAGTTGCGTTTGCGATGGATGGGGTGGAGAAAGGATCGGAAGTGGAGTTTATCTACTGCTACCGGCGCGGGGTGGTGCTATTCGGGGAAGAAAAGATACAATTCGGCACGCCGGTGGTGCATGCAATACTGGAGATATCGAGCCCTGCAAGGCTAAAGTTTGAAGAAAAAGGCTATAATGGCTTTCCTACCGTGCGCGACACACTAACAGGTGACACCAGGACGATAAAGGCTGAATGCAGCTATATCCCTGCCACCGCAGAGGAGGGATATAGCTTTGGGGACGTGAACAGGATGCGCGCGGAATACAAATTGAGCTATTTCCCTGAAAAGGAAGAAATAAGGCAATATACATGGCAGGACCTGGCGAAGAAACTATATTCAAACATCTACGAAGTAAGCGACAAGGAAGAAAAAGCAGTAAAGAAATACCTGGAATCGATAGGGGTGGACGCCAATGAAAAGGAGGAGGATAAAATAAAGAAAATAGAGTCGGCAATAAAGACCGGGATAACACTATACCGTGAAATAAAGGATGAAGACGCTAACAACCTGGAACATGTGATAGACAATAAATCGGCAACGGAGAGCGGGCTTGTGCGGCTTTACTCAGCATGCTTTTTGAAGGCAGGCGTGAAGCATGAAGTGGGCCTGGCCCCTGACCGGCATGAGCATGTTTTTGACGATGATTTTGAAAACTGGAACAACCTTGAGAATTACCTTTATTACTTCCCGGACCAGAAAAAATTCCTGTCGCCATCAGCTATATATATACGCTACCCTTTTGAGTCTACAGATGTGCTGAACAGCAAGGGATTGTTTTGCAAGTTGACGACCCTGGGCGACATAACAGACGCTGTGGCCGACATACGCACCGTGCAACCACAACCGGTGACGGAAAGCCGCAATGACATAACGGCCGATGTGTCCTTTAACGGGGACATGGAGGCGACAGCAAATGTGAGCTACATCTTCAAGGGCTATTGCGCCATGGGGATGCGCGAAGCATTTATACTACTGCCTAAGGAGAAGATAAAGGAGATGGTACAGAACATAGCGGTGCTGGCCCAAAAACCCGAGTATCTACTGAATTATACGGTGGCCGGTGATGCTTTTGACGCATATAATGACAATAAGCCGCTAATTGTGAGTACCTCAGTGAAGGCGGCCCAGTTGGTGGAGAAAGCGGGCCCCAAGTACCTTTTTAAAATAGGCGATGTGATAGGGCGGCAATCAGAGCTTTATGAAAAAGACAAGCGAAAATTGCCTGTGGATATGGACTTCCCGCACAGCGAAAACCGAAACATAACGGTGACGATACCCGACGGGTATAAAATACTCAACCCCGAGGCGATAAATATTACCGCAGAATTTAAGGATGCGAACGGGAACGTGGGGGCATCGTTTTACAGTACTTACAAGATAGAAGGCAACAAACTAACGGTAAATATAGCCGAAACATATAGCCAGGTACACTATGAGATCGCAGACTTTGAGGCATTCCGAAAGGTGATCAATGCGTCGGCGGATTTTAATAAGGTGACGCTGCTGATGGGTAAAATATAGGATTTAGGGCGCGGCTGGGCGCAACAATGTGATATATTCCATAATATAATGGCTATTTTGAAAAGAAAATGGGGTATTTTTTGAAATTTGTATTCAGAATATCCCTAAAACCCCTTAAATTTGCACACCAAAAAAAAGGTCTTTTAGCTCAGTTGGTTAGAGCAGCTGACTCTTAATCAGCGGGTCCAGGGTTCGAGTCCCTGAGGGACCACCTCCCCGGAAACACTTGCCCACCAAGTGTTTCCGGGTTTTTAAAAAGCAAAAGCAGCATTGTAGCGTAGTCAAAAGAGTAACACTTTTTGTAACACTTTTAAAACGCGAAGATGAAATTACTAGCTAACGGATGCAGGTGCTCCGAAATCGGAGTGATCCCTAAAAACTGGAAAACAACCACCTCTACAAAGAAAAACTGGAAAGTCTATTACCGGTTTTACGCCCCTGGCCTTACTGGATCCGGTACAAAATACCCAAAGGGCAAACTTATTACCACCAATGGCATGAATGAATTTAAAGACATTCACGACAGGAAGCAGGTTGTAAAAGGTATCATTGAGGGCATCAAACATGACCTGGAAAACAAAGACTACAATCCGATAACCGGTTACCGCAAAAACATTTTTGAAGTTAAAAATGATGACTACGAGATCCATCCGGAGACTCCAGTAATGGAAGCCCTGGATGCGGCCTACGAAAAAAAGAAGGTAACCGCCGGAGCAAAAAAGGACCTTCGATCAGTTTTGAAGTATGCTAACATAGCAGCTAAAAACCTAAAACTGCACCTGATCCCTGTAAAGGACATTCGCCGGCGCCACATGAAAATATTACTTGACCAAATCGGGAAGATTAAAAAAGAAAAGTGGACGGCCAACAATCACAATTTTTACCGGTCTCATCTAATGATGTTATTTGATGAGCTTTGCGAATGGGAAACTATTGAAAACAATCCGATGGAACGTGTCAGCAAGATGAAGCACACCGTTAAGAAGCGCCCGACACTCTCAATGGAACAACGTCAGCTGATTGATCAGGGGTTAAGAAAAGAGAACTATCGCTTCTGGCTACTCATGAATATTTTCTTCTTGTCTGGAGCCAGAGAAACGGAAATGGTGCTGGTGAAACATGAAGATGTCAACATTAAGGAGCAGACAGTGAAATATACCATTCTTAAAGGAACTGGCTACCGGGAGGAATACCGACCGATACCCAACAATGCTGCCAATCTTTGGCAACAAGCTCTGGTTGGATCACGCCGGGGGCAATATCTATTCGCTAAAGACCTAAAGCCAGGGGATAAGCCTATAAGTGCCGCAAACGCTTTCACAAGGCGCTGGGAAACATGGGTAAAGAAAAGAACGGACGAGAAGGGTAATCCGGTATATGGTGAAAACATTGCTGACTTTTACAGCCTTAAACATTCTCACAGTACAGAACTGTCGCGAAAAGTAGGCACCAAGCTTGCAGCTTTGCATAATCAACACACAGAAGCTGTGTTGAAGGAAAACTATGATACCGAAGGCCAAGAAAGGCATATGGAGATCTTAAAGCGGATACAGGTGTCATTTGCACCCGAATAAATATTTTTCATCAATTCAGGATAATATGAATGAGATGGTCCATACTTTCAACTAGGTTATATTTCGTACCTTCGTTACTTATTTAAATCCTTTGAAAAATAAAAGTATTATTTTATTGAATATTGCCGACAAAAGATTTAGGCGAGCAGTAAAGAGTAAACGAAAGAGAAAAAGAAGAATCGGAGAAAATCAACGCGCATGGGAGAATACGCTCGCAGCGCTTGAATACGATTCTTCTTACAAAAATATATTATTGAAATGGATGCCAAAAAATATCAGCTATTTATTATTTGACTGCGAAAAATCCGAGTTTGCGATTGATAAGGTCGTAAGCGAAGTTCCAGAGAATAATGGAATATTTTTAGTTCCAAAAGAATTTTCAATAATTGACCATCCAAAAGAGAGTTACAGCTTTATAAGGCATATTATTGGCGGAATTATTTTACAAAAATATGAGTCGATAAAGATGGACTATTCGGAGTGTGTAAGAGTAGATTTGGAGACGCAAGTGTTAATGGACATAATACTTTTAGATCTCATTGAATTTTTGAAAGCATGCTCTAGATTTAAAAAGACGAAATTGCGAGTGAATAACATAAGCGGAATACACGTAAGAGATCGCGATGTCCAAAAATTGTTGTTTTCAGTAGGGTCACCAACCATCCATAGCAATAAGACGATTCGTTTCCCTGATATTATTCCCTATAGTCTTTGTATTCATGATAGAGAAATGTATGGAAGTTCGGAAGAAATTAGCAAGCAAAAAGATATTGATACTACAAGATTGGTGGATTATGTTTTAGATTGTTTAAAAAGATTGAATCGCACGTTGACCCCTGAAAGAAAAGACGATTTGTGTACAGTTATCGGTGAGATATTAATTAATGCTGAAGAGCATTCTACAACAAAATATAGATTTTCGATAGGTTATTTTCACGAATATTACAGCAATGGAAAGCACTATGGCGTATTCAAGCTAACCATCATGAACTTCGGGAAAACTATTTATGAAAAATTTAAGGATCCCGATTGTCCGAATCGGGTGATTGTTCAAAAAATGAAAAATTTATCTGAAAAATACACACATCGGAGTCTTTTTAGATGGAAAAAATTCGAAGAAGAAACGCTCTGGACTTTATATGCTTTACAGGAAGGCGTAACCTCTGTAGCCCCTGATAAATATGTAATTCGGGGAAATGGTTCAATCCAATTTATTGAGAGCTTTTTCAACATTAAAGGTATTAGATTAGAAGAAGATAATTTCTCAAGAATGGTTATTATGTCAGGTAACACATCAATTACGTTTGATGGCACGTATGAGATAACGACTGGTTCCGTTGACAATCAGCCTTATAAATTTATGACATTCAATAAAAGTGGTAATATTGAAGATCAGCCGGACGCAAATTTTGTTACCTTTGTGGATCATTATTTTCCTGGAACCCTGATTTCAGCCAAAATAATGTTTACAGACGATGACCTAAGTCAAACAAACTAAAATATTTAGCAGTTAAGTGGTAAGGATATGAAATATAGTAAAGATAATATTATAAATCTTGAAGATTTCCGTGTTGTTGGCAGTGATGGCACGCTATCGAAGGTATTTACGGGAAGAGATAGGGGCGCAGACGTCAGAAATTCATCGAAAATAGACGAGATTGAGAAAAAGTATGACGATGTAAAAATCGTGATTCCACCAAATATTTACTCCATAAATCCCTCGTTTTTCGAAGAGCTATTTGTAAACGTTGTGAGAAGACTTGGAAAAGATAATTTTCTGAAGAAATTTAAATTTTCTTCAGAAGGAGAATATAAATATGAAAGGCCGCTTAATGAGGCACTCACACGGATCTTAAGAAGCAACACCGCAATTGGATAATTATATGTGCATTGTATCCGAAGAACCCAGCCAATTTAAAGATTATTTGGACATATTTTGCAAGATTGCAACAATATTAATTGCCGCGTTCAATGCATATTTCGCGTACAAGTTCTTCTGGTTCAGAAATACCAAGGACGAAAGAGAAAAAGAGCGTGACAGAAATATACAGCTACTGAAAACATTAGTTTTAGATCATAATTTTTCGAACTTCTATGATATTTTTGCTGAAATTGAGGATAATCTTAAACCACTCAAGCGCCCCAATTTAACTGATGCTGAAAAAGGCCCCATTGATACTGCAATAGGGGAATGTTTCATCGCATTGCGTCGCCAATTCTATGATTCACTTTTGGGAATTGACGAAAATCTTTATGAAAAAGTTAAAGACAAAGCAGACAAACTTCAATCCGAAATCAGCAATGCCATATTTGATGCCGGAGTCAATCTTTCTCATCAGCCTAAGTATGATGAGCTTTTAATTGAGAAACTAATCAATTGCAAAAACAACATTATTGGCGATCTATTCGCCTATAGAGGATAATAGATTGTCTTCCTATTTTCGTTAGAATTTAATTCAGGAATTGTTAGCTGTCCAAGTACATTTACTTTTCTGAAGTTGCTAGGCTATGGATGCAAATTTATCGACAGCCGCGTGGTAAAATGCAGACACTTCCGTCATAGTTTTAACCGGCTGGCCGTATGGACTGCCAGGTAAGCTGGCCCACGTTTTATTCAATACCCCAATAGCATAATTGAAATCGCCTTCGATAATCTTCTGGCAGCAGTTATGATTTGAGAACAACAGGACACATTTCAGATCCTGCGTTGGAGGATCAAATTTGACTGCTTCATCATAAGGCATTCCATACCCAACCAACTGCTTAATAAGTCCTTGTTCCGTTGCGTACATAATCTGGTAGGCTCCGGCCGCATCCGAGTAGCTATCAGCGCCGAACGTTTCCCTGATGTTTGGATGCTTTGACATGTCAGTAAAACGCCGACTATTATTTGGTGAGCTGCCGAAAAGATAGTTATATCCGTCAGGGGCGCTAGTTCCCTCACAGTGGCGGATCGTCAACATGAAGGCCTGAATGTTGACATTTTTCAGTGCGTTTTGCAAATATTCTAACATAGCTTAAGTTTTTCACTGGAAAACCCCGCCTGAACAAACAGAGCGGGGCTTTTGAAATTCATGTGATTGCTTAGATACTTACGGGCGGGCTATTGGCGTTCGCTTCAACCTCGAATATCGAAGGAGCAAACGTAGCGTTTACCGCTTCTGGTTTAGCCACGAAAGCGATAACCTCAAGGTTCCCCTTGTTGTTAACTATCAGGCCATAATCAGGCGGCGCACTCGCAAATAAGAAAGCAAGAAACAGGCATAACCGGATCAGCTTAATCATTTTGCTTTATTTTAATTGTGAACAATACTTCTTTCACCGGAAAACCCCGTCCCAGTTTTCACCAGGTACGGGGTTCACACACAACAACAATTGTTACAGGCCGATCATTTTTACGAAATCACATAGGTACTCACCTATGGTCTTTTTCGCTCCGTGGATCAAACTGGTAATTTCAGCGATAGCTTCGTTTTGCAAAGCTGTCATAACACTGGGGTTAGCAGCGGCCGCAATGGCTGGCTGAAATTTGTTCAGGATAGTTGTAACCCCTGACAGGATTGCGGTACCTCCGGGGAGATAAGCTGCAACGGCCTTAATAATGGGATTGTTCAAATCCGCCGTAATCTCAGGCAGTGCAGCGTTAGCCTCCGCAGCAAGCTTTTGGATCTCAGTAGTTGCTTCCTTGACGATGGAAGTAGAGGACGTAAGCGCGAAGTAGAGCGCATGGTCAAAATCCGCGATGATTGTTTTTCCTAAATTCATGATTTTGTTTTTTATTGTTAACAATTTTTGCCGGGAAAGCCCCATCCCGTGTTACCAGGTATGGGGTAATTAACCTTTGATACAAAGAACTAGTCGGACTTTTCCTGCTTGTTCGTGATGTAGCCGCCGAGCGCGGAAAAGATGCCCGCTGCCAAGTACACCCAGTCCGTCTTGATATTGAAATGCCCGCTGTTTATAAAGGGGATCGCAAACGATACAACTGCCCCGAACGCGCCCAGGATAGTAGCTTTAGTGTCGTTGGACAGCTTCGATGAATTGACGACTTTCTTAGCGCCAAGCTTCAGGTATTCTTCTTCTTCTTTGTTGAGTACTGTGCTCATGATCTGATCTGAATTTTTATAGTTAAAAAATAATTTACTTTTCACTTTCCATCTTGCGCATGCTCATTCTCTTTTCCTTGGCAGTCAGTATGCCTGCCCAAATGGAAACAATCGCTGCCCCGCATCCCAGCGCCCAGGCAATGTTTGTCTTGGTAAATGTTTCTGTGACGAAACTCAATATTGACGCTATAGCACTGCTCACGCTTAGGTAAAGGTTTGTGTGATCGCTATTTGATTGATAGTCCATTCTATTGCTTTGTCGGGGTGATGGAATAAATGTTGTCTGTAGTTATCGAATCCTGAATAGAAAATTGCTCCAACTGACAGGGTGGCCAGTTCCATAATGCTGAATCAGTCGCATACCAAACGTACCGGCCACCGTCAGTGATCATAAACTGAAATATGCGATTGTTTGTCGTAGGCTGTATTGAATCCGCCGTAGCGAACCATATTGGAAATACTAACCACCAAATCTTATTCATAGTTATAAATTTTAATAGACGCCTCCCGTAAATCCAGTGGGTACAGAATATGCGAATGCGCTTTGTCCAAAATTTGCTGTGCCAATCATTGTTCCACCTCCAGAGCCAGCCGCTGGATAATAATTTGTCCCCGATGGTATTGATATCGCTGCACCAGCGGCAACGCCATTGATGTAAAACTGAATTGTCCACCCAACTAGATCCAGCGCGATGCCGATAACCTGGAGGTAATTATATCCGGTGGTATATCCGGAGCCTACAAACGCTCCCGCATGTAATACGTTGCCGGCCGCGCCGCCGCCGCCATACAATCCCCACGCATTGGCATCCTGCCCGGTGTACTCACTTAAATTCCCTGAACCGTTGTCAATACCAATAACTTGGTTATAGGCATATGCCCCGGTAGTCCCAACGGTGACTTCCCAATATCTTTTTGTACCGGCAGCTACATATTTTGTAGCCCGGACAGAGCCTACGCCAGAAGAAGTTTCGGTAAGTGCCGGTGTTCCGCTCAGCGCGATATAGGTTCCTTTATTTGCTGCGTCCCAGGTTGCGTAATTGATCACAACGCCACCGGTACTTTTCCCCAAAAGAGAATAGAAGTACTGCCCAGAGCAGTCCAGATAAAAAGAGGTCACAAAAAGCGATATGATCAATATAATCCTGCGCATCTCCATTTTGAGGTTACTGAATTCCATTTTAAAACGATTCCCTGCATTGTGCTCGTAATTGTTGTTGGCAAAGTGATACTACCACTTTCAAAAGAGGATCCCCAGGTGAGGGTATAACTGCCGGTACCGGTTATTTGCATTAATACAATCTGGCCAGATACTGGCGTCCCTGAAATAGTCACAGAAGTTATATTCGCCGCTTGTGCTGTGATATCATATTCGTCATAGCTTGCGCAGCTGAAGGAAGGTGTTCCGGATGAAGTGGTAGAACCAACTCGAGCCTGCCACCATTTGTTAGTGATTGTCTGACTACCGTCGACCGTGACGATACTACCGGAGGCAGTACCTGGTGAGCCGACCGTTGCTGAACCAGTAAGATTTGCATAGGGCACGTGTATGGCAGCTGTTGAGGCTGATATAACACGGCCATATCCATCAAGCGTAACATACAAGTAATTTCCATCGCCACCGTAGCTCGCAGCTGTGACAACTACCGGTAAGGAAATTGTTCCAGTTGTCGTTATAGTTCCACCCGACAGCCCTGCGCCGGCGGTAATGCTTGTAACCGTGCCCGATGCCCTTGCATTTATTCTTGCATTCAGCGCATTTGAACTGTCAACTAGGCCAACCTGTTTTGCATAGGCGCTGTCCTGAATATCAGTATACTTTACCCTTCCGGATACGCTGTCTGCAAGCGCGGTTGTACTTACATAGCTACCAGCTGGTTGAAGAGAAGCGATAGCCCACGACCTTACATTCTTACTAGCGGTGTCCACATCGTAGGGAGTAGCATAATAAATATTGCTGTCGGTGTATTTGACCTTCGTACTTGCAGTATCGGCCAGCATGCTATTTGTAGCATAATAATTGGGCGTATCGAGAATATTAGGCCAGGATGGCGTTACTGCATCGTTTGTTACGTTCGTTATCCGCCCATAAGCATCAACCGTCAGCACCGGCGTCGTCGTGGCGCTTCCATATATACCGGCCGTACCGATGGTACCTAAACCAATAGTTCCTGTTCCAGTGATCACACCGCCCGTTAGCGGAGTACTCGCTGTGATTGAAGTGACCGAGCCATGGCCAAAGCCAAATGACGTTGCCACAGAGTCAGCCTTAGATACTATTTGATTATAGATCACTTTTGAGTAAAGCGATGAATCAACGATTGCTGTCCCAATCTTGGCCGTATCTGCATACAACGTGCCACTGCCGTTTATTGTACCGCCTTTGAGGCCATTCCCTGCGGTTATGCTCGTTACTGTCCCATCACCATACCCCGGAGTATAACCCAGAGCGCCGATCACGTCCCCGCTGTTAAGTGTAATGTTCCCGGTCCTATCATTGAATGCTGTGACAGCTGCGCCGCCAGAGCCCCACAATTTTATTTGATTTGAGTCCTTAAACGAAAGCAGCTGCACCTTGCTCAGGCCATCGTGAAAGTAAAAATTAGTGCTGATCCAGAAAATTCGTGCAGAGTCAAAAGTAAGCGGGTTAAACAATGGCGGAGCCTGCATATAATTACATGCGGATAAACCGCCCTTGTAGGGGGTAATGTTCGTCGCTCCTCCTAATGAATCATGCCTTTGTCCGTAAGAAGCAAAGGCGCACAAAACCAGCAGTATCGATATAAATAGTCTCTTAAACATTGTCCAAAAAAGTCATGATTATATTGTCTCCAGCGCTGTATCCTCCAGTAAAAATTCCTTCAGCGCTGTTGTAATTATTGCTAGTCATAGGCAAACCGTCTATGAAAATTGGCATTTGGTAAGGCCTGCCGGCAAGGTACCCGGCAGCATCCCCGATTTTCATCGGCGTAACCGTTTGGCCTGGCGAGTACTGTGCCTGAATTGTGTGACCACCACCCACCGCCAGTAAAGCGTTCGGGTCGGGATTTTCAACTATGAAAATTTGAATAGATCGCCATGTAGTTACCGTTGATGGTGTCGGATTCGGTGCAGGGCTGGGGGCTGCACAGGGTTCTTCCCGGCGGCGCCTGTAGTAACCTTCATCCCAGGATCCAAACTGCCAAAGGTTGGGCCCGTTGTAACTTCTGTCTTCGTACAAACCCAAAATTATACCGCCTTTACCCTGTTTATCGGTACCGCCCTTATCAGATGGCTCATAAGGGAACAAAGGATAACCACCATTCTGACCAATCCATTTTTTCATTCGTGCAATCAGAGGGTATACCCTTTGTTGCATGTTGGTATCGATCTTGTATTCTATGTCCTTACGATCGGCAGTGGCACTTCCTGTGCTGTCACTGGATAAAGTCTTCGGATGATTTTGCATTTGGCCTTGCGCCGTCGTTCTGGTCCAGGAAGGAACAATCGCACAGAGATCAACCGCCTCAGCAACAATTTTCCACAAAAACCGGTTCCACAACGTTTGATAATTAGCTGGGCAAACGTCGATTGAATTGACAATCGTTCCGATTGGGATATTAGCAATAGTGATCGCAGCTTTGGGCGGCGTGGCCGCAGCAAGAGAATTATTTATGTTGGTCAACATCGCGGCCTGATTGGCCGAAGTGATCGTGATATTTTTTTGATTGATGAAGTCTTCATAAAAAGCATCGCCAAGCGCTGGGGCGATGTACCTTTCTTCAGCTACTTCAATAGAATTGAGCAGGAAACGAATATCCGCATCCTGATCGATTGTTGCTTTTGCCAGTACTTCATCAACTGTGATTAGCACCGGCCTGCTTAGATAGTTAATCCGGTACATTGTCACTTTGATTTTGGTTGTTGTTCATTGGGGGCTTTGCCGGCGCGATAAATGCTTTCCCTTTTTCTCCTCCAATAGGATCCTTGTCTATAATTTCACGCCCTTCGTCAACGGTAAGTATTGCGTTAACATTGATATCGCCCAGGAATGACACCGGCTGGAAAGCCTTCAGGTTTATCCCCATATCACTCCAATTGGTTCCAAGCCAGTCATCGCATATCTCCATGAGCGGGTTCAGAAATTTCTCAATCATGAATTGCTGCTCCGGAGTGATCACCGTTTCATTGGCGATGTCATACACCGAACGGATATAGGCGCTGTTACCCTGGCCGATGCTTTTTTGTTCCGATCCTCCAATCAACAGCTTATTCCATTTGTTATTCATAAAAATGGTCTCCGCATTGTGTTTGTCGCCGTCCACAAAGCTGCTGTCCTCTTGCTTGGTGAATGGTTCAATCTGGACGCCATCGGCCAAGCCAGTTTCACTTGAAAGGACAACCCAGCGCCCGCGCTTACCATCTCCGCTATGCTGGTAAATAATATCCCTCCCTACCTTTTGGGCTTCCTCTGGTGTCATTGCACCCTTCACGACGAGCACTCCCCCAATGACAAGGTTGTTTTCAAAATTGTCCAAGTTGTAGCGGGCGTGTTTATACTCCAGGATCTGGTGAGCCAGACAGCCAATGTTTGATGGCATCCCGTAATATTTATAACCTGAAGTATAATTTTTCAGATGGAAAATGGTATGCTCATTGCCTTTCTCATCGACAGTCCAAGGATTGTCAAACATGTTCGGGGAATAAATGGGGATTTCCTCAGTCTTGTTCTGATTCAAGTTCCAGATTCCCAGCTTCCGAAAGTATTCAGAAATATAGACTGTATTGCAGATGTCATCATCATCTGGGATGGAAAGACGGCAGTCCATATATTCACGCAAGTAAACACGGACAAATTTTTTGCCGGCAACTTTTCCACGAACCACTTGAATGAAGCCATTTCCCGCTACCCTCTTGTGCAAGAAGCCACCATATAGGATTTCGTTGAGGCTCTCCTGCTTCCGGTTCACATTTGCAGCCCATTTCGTAAAAGCTTTATCTTCCTTGTTATCCTTGAAGAATGTGCCCTTCCCGAGGCAATACTGTGCAATCGATGAAGTACAGGAAAAGTTAGTTGGGCTCAATGTATTGGCCTCCGTGAGCAGTTGTGCGAAATTGTCTGAAGGATTGAGAAAGGGGACATACCTTTTCCCCTTCAGCGAAACAAAGATGTTGGAATTGAACTCAATAGGTATCGGGTTCTTTGCGTCCAGCGTAATAGAATTCGTTACAGCTCCTTTCGAAGCTGCACCCTCGGGCCTTTTCTCCCGACTTGACGATATTTTTTCCGCTTTAACTGCCATTCCATTTTAACTTATTGCTCCTGAGGTGGTACGGGGTGAGACTCCAAAAACAGTTCTTCTTTGTAGGCGTCTATTTCCGTTTTTTCCGGCACTCGTTCGAAGTACTTCTGAAGCGAGGTATCATATTGGGCCATTTCTGCCAGTAAATGCAGATCCTTTCGCTGACCAAGCGGAAGGCCACTGTTGTTAAATCCGACAACAGTGGCCTCATATTCTTTTTTTATTTTAAGGCATTCCATAAGCAAAACCTATTTTACAGGCCAAAAGTTCACACCATCCGTGTAGAGGCTGATGGAAGCATTTGTCCCGTTGAGTGAAAGCGTGTCCGCCGCGCCGGTAGCGCCATTTATTTTCCCGGACGTCGGAATCAAAATCGTCGTATCGGCAGCATTATACGTGGAAAAGAAGGTGAACTTACTGTAGGGGGTATAGTTGCCAGGCACAAGGTTGATCGTGTCCCTATGGCCCCATTTTATCCAGCAAAACGCCGATCCACTGAAAGTATAGTTGCGTGCCGAATCAAATTCATAGGATTTTGGCTGATACAGCTGCGCAGCATAGTTCATTGTGAGTGTCTGCGTTGTGGTATCGGTTCCGGCCTGCCTTTTCCGTATGGAAATAGGATCATAATTGATGGTACCGTTTTGGAGGGGATTTAGTGCCTGCCCGAATGTCTGAAGGCCTATGAAGGCAAAGCATAAAAGGAAAAGTATCTTTTTCATTGAAATGATTTTAATAATTTGGAAATGGATTTGATGGGGATGAATAGTGGATTGTTAGTGATGTGGAATTACAGTAAAAGCCTATCCACGCCGTTGTAAACGAATTCCCCTGCACTTCGACCCAAATTCCGCAACAAATATTTGTGTACCCTGTATTAAGACCCAGTGCAGCCAAAACAGCTAATTCAGCCGTCCTTAAGGATGCTGTATGTACATTCAGCGAGTCCTGGTAGGTGAGCAATGAACTATTGTAAGTGTTGAGGCTGGTAACGTAGGTATTCCAGTCACTGCTTGCCACAGCCGTTGTTGGCTGCGCTGGCCTTGCGCCCAGTTCTGATATATGAGCATTATCAGAATCGACTACTACCAAGGCGTTCACATAATGAGCATACGCGGTATCTACAGTGGCAACATTCAGTTGAAACACGGTAGCTCTTACAGAAAATGTTGCCAGCGCCAGCAACATAAAAACACAAATCTTGAGTCTCATATAAAATTAAAATTGGGTAGGTGCGAGTTGATTAAACAGTCTCCTGAAGTGCAAGTATTGCTGCCAGTCCACCGGTGAACTGAATGGCCGGGCGGATGTAATTGCCCTTGATCATCAGAGTAATGCCGTTGTCATCTTCCAAAGCCTTACCGGTATCTCCATCACTGCCGTCCATCAGCATTTTCCAAATCTCCGGAATAGGTGTACCGTTCACATAAAGTTCACCGGCGATGAAAATGTTGCCATTGTAATCCTGGATCACGAGACCAAGAGAACTACAAGCAGATGCTGCCTGAAGGTTACCTATGAAATTCACGAGGTCGGAATTTTCTTGCTGCATAAAGCAAGAAAACTGGTGTGCCCAGGTATTAGAAGTGTTCTTACGTGAATGCGGATACTTGTACTGTGCAGTCAGGTAGTAGAAGTTAATGGGATAAAAACCCGAACCTCCAGCCAAGGTAGCGCCAGACATCAGGGCCACTGCCGTATATGGTGGATAGGGAATTCCCGTTGAAGGCGCTGCCTGCGTCCAAGTGAAATCGGCAGGGTCGAATACCCACGCGCGGGATACTCCGCCTGAATTGGAATTACAGGCCGGGTTATGTTTGGTAAGTGCGATACTGAGCATTTTGAAAAGCTTTTATTTGGTTATCAACTATTGAAGTAGTACGCCTGTGTTAAACGATTAACTGTAAGCGCTCATGTTGGTGATGTTGAAAACAACATGCTGAGGAGCGATTATCTCTGTGCCGGCCACCAAGTCCATAACTACTTTCCATTGGCGATCATGCCAGTCGTAGTAAACCTCGAAGGCCTGGTTAAGCAGTGGACCGCCGCCATAGTTTTTATCGGTGCCGAAACAAAGGTTCTTCCTGATCGTCAGGATACCCATGTGTGCCTCAGTGAGGGTACCACTTACCTTATTGAGTTTCCTCAACACAGGGTTCCACAGACGGTTCACAAATATTGGAATGCCCTCAAAATCCATTACTGGCACACCGTTTTGGATGTAGTCGATCGCTTTTACGGTCTGTACACCCGCGCCGGTTAAATAGCGGCTGTAGGCGTGGGCCCAGCGGTAATCTATGTAGAAGCCGAGATCAAGATCTTCCATGGCCATCATAACATCGTTCTGTGCATCGTACATTTCCTTCAGTGCATCATATGCAGTTGTAGGATCCATTTCACCCGATGGGAGCGAACCACCTGGTGCCATCTGTGCCGACGGGATAACACCTGCATTGGCATAGCCGTTGATCTTCGTCAGGATACCATCATATTTGTTCCAGGAGATCTCCCCGACGATCTGGTCCGTAACATTATCCCCGATCCTTGAAACATCACCGAAATAGCTGTTAGTTGCGATATCCTTCCAGATAAGCTTTTTAAAGCGTTTCACGATGTAGTTAAGGAATTGCGGCGCCGTGTTACGGAAGTCCTTGAAGTCGCCGTCATAGAACTGTTCAAAGCACTGGGCAGTAGCTGAGTACAGTTCTGCAACGGTCAACAGCCGATTATCAGAAGTACCAAGCGTTTTCCAGTTCAGTTTGCAGCTACGATCCTTACGCTGGAGGATTGCTGTATTGGTGAATACGTCAATCAGGCGCTGGCCGCGTGCCAGGCTAACTTCAGGGAAAACAGTGAAGTCGTTGAACATACCCGTATATACACCGTTGAAATCAGGTGTAATATCTGCCAGCGAAGGCTGGAGTATCATTTTATAAAATGCCCCGGGATTTAAGATCAGTTGTTCTACTTGTACTGCCATTTGGCTTAATTTGAAAGTTGTTAGAAAATATTAATGGGTTAGTAACCATTGCCGGCATGAGCCGACACCGGATTACTGGAGTTGTACGTTTGTACCAGATAGGTTACCTGAACTCGGAGCGCTGGAACCGACACCATAGGCGCCAAGATCTGCCCTCATTGCCATTCCTGAACCGCTGCTTGGAACTGCATCAATGGTGACTTTTATGTTGAATCCAGAAGTAGCGTCAAGCCCAGCAGTACTGAGCGTTACTGCGCCGCCGCTGCCGGTCGTGGTGGTATGGCCGTAGACGCTGATACCATTGTCATCGGTAACCTGGACCTGTACGATCTTCAGTTGATAGCCACTCGCATAGGTGGTATTATCAGTAATCACAATCGTATTGGTGGAACCGGCGGTGTACACATATCCTACTGAAGGAACAAAGCCACTTGGAAGGCCGGTACTAAAGAGTTGTAAAAACCCTTGATTCTGAATAGCATTCATTTTATGAAGCTTTTATTTATTGAAAAAAAATGTTTCGACTTTTTTGCAACCCTGTAGGTTATTTGTTGACGTTCCAGATCACCCCTTCAGGATCCTCATTCATGATTTCTTCGAGTTCGTCCAGTTCCTGCTGCTCCCGGGTCACCTTTTTGTTTTCTGGGCGCGGTTTACCGGAATTAGAGCCACCTAACTTGTTGGCCAGATCAATTTTAACCGCATCCAGTTCCGTTTTCTTCACCAGGTCCTTTGTGGAGTCGGTGATTGCTTCTGTGATATTGGTCGGCAATGTCTCCAGTGCTTTCTTCACAGCGTTAGCGACGGCAGTGTTGAAGGCCTCGCCGGTAAAAGCGCTGTTGATAACACTAGTCACATCCTCGTCATCTTCGACCGCTTCAAATGAGTTAACGAGCGCGTTTCTAAGTTCATCAACCTTTACTGTTGACAGCTTTGCGTCATTACCAAGTCCGAGTGCGGTGAATGCGGCCGCAATAGCATTTGCTATTTTGTTCTTTTTCATACCCTTATTTTTTGGTTGGGGAATTGAATTATTGATTGTATTGAGAATTGCCGCATTTTTGAACGGCCATTTTTCCTTCGGTATGGAGTTGGTAACACGGGTTTCTTTGCCACTACATTCTTTTACGAAGCCATTTTTAGCGGCGTCTGGTCCCTGGAACCAGGTTTCTTCATTCATCCACGTGGTAATGGTAGCAGTATCTTTGCCCGTGGCCGATGCGTATAAGTCAACAGCTGCATTATTGAACTTGCGCATTGTTTTAGCGTAGTTTTCAATCTCATTTACATTCCCATAGATGGCGCCGCTCATGTTATGGATCATCAACCAACTATTTTCAGTGATCCTGCTGTTATCAGAGGACATCAAAATGTAGGTAGCTGCTGAAGCTATAATTCCACATCCGATCGTATTTACAACCACTCCTTTGTTTTGCAGATCAACGATGTAGTCATGCAGGGCGAACGCATCGGTGACCATACCACCGCCCGAATTGATATAAATGTTGAAAGTCTTAGCCTTGGAAGACGTGATTTGATTGCGGATGGACTTGAAACTAACACTGCATTCATCGCCCCAGAATTCCTGATAGAGCTCCCTGGTTGGCTCGTCTACAATATCGCCGTCAATGAAAATATCAACTGCGTCGCCGGTGGCGTTCTGTACAAATTGATAAGTATTGAAGATTAATTGGCGTTTCACACACCAAATATCTAATCATTTTGATTATCTTTAAATCTTTTAGATTTTAAGTGTCCGGCATTTACGGACATTTCTTGCATATATCGCCGATAGTGGAGCGGGGAATACCGGTGGTATTGTGTATCGTGCGGATTGATTTACCTGCTTTTTTCGCAAGGCATATATAGGCCCGTTCCTTGTCAACACCGGCGACGAGGCAAAAACCTTCAAAGTCCTTCAGTGCTAGGTTTAACAACCGTTTGTCCAATTCTTCAATAATGTTTTCTGATAAAGCCATCCGATATTTTAATGGTTAAATGAACCTAGTTTAACTGATTTTTTGTGATTGTTTTGATAGTCCGTTACATCGTGTGGATTTAATTGAACCTGTATACGATCAAACCGGCTGCTCATTTCATTCGCATGATCATTGAGTGCCTTTGTATTTTCTTTCATTAGTTCATGCATACGATCCATACCAGGTGCGGCCAGCGAACTACTTGAAAAATGGTTAGTAAGGAATGCAGGCGGTTGTATCTGAGCGCCGAGCATGCCGCCCCATTCGTATTTATGCATTACTGCACCAGGTGCGAAGTTTATGCCGCCACCGTGGGTGTTGATGGCGCTAGCTATCTGCTTTGGAGTACCGGTAACTGTCATTTGTTGGTTAGACCCTGCGGATTTTCTATTCACGATCGATATTTCCCCGGCCTCTGCCTCGTGCATTGATCCACCATACGCAAAGGGTGTGCCTCCTGATGCGTGAGACTTGCCACCGAAGACACCTCCTGAAGATGTGATATTTCCTCCGAACTCATAAGTAGGTGCTGTCGCCAGCATAGCTTCCTCAATTCCTGCCATAACCATTATTGCCGCGGCCTCTTCAATCCCAACTGGCCCGGGCCTCTCTGCGATTGCTTTCGATGCAGCAATAACCGCATTTATTATAATCTGTGATTCTGCACGCTTTTTATCCTGCTCGGCTTTCTGCTTCTCCAGTTGCTGTTCGGCCATCATGTTTGCCTTCTGCTCAGCTAGACGCTCATTGTTACTTTGCGCCTCACCGTCTTGAAGTTTCTCATTAAAGGCTAAAGATCGTTCGGCCATTGCTTCACGGTAAGCATCTTGCTTAGCCAGCAATTCCATATACGCATTTGCGGCGGTTTGGGCTATTTGCATCATGCTGTCCGCAACCTGCTTAAATTGAACCTGATCCTTGCTATCGACAGAAAGTTTCTTGCCCAGGTCATCATCCCGTTTCTTTTTATCGCTTATTTCCTGCTCATAGATACCTTGTAGCTTGTCCCGTAATTGGGCTTCCAGTTCAACTAAGCCGTCATTGTGTGCCTGTTGATAGGCTTCAGAGATCGCATCGGCGCTCTGTTCATCACCGCTTATGTTTACATCGTCCTTTTGGACGGATGCACTTTTCTCTAATTTGCTGATACTGGAGTCTATATTCTTTTGAGGTTTACCCGAACTGTAAATTTTACTTTCTGCATCTGTCAAATCACTTTCAATCTGGGCGATGTGGGATTTTGTTTGATTCTTGATGTCATCAAGGGTTTTGTCAAGTGAAGATTTCACAATGGAAGATATCCCAGAGCTCAACGAAATTCCTAAATCCTGCATTTTTAGTTTCAACTCGGAACTTAGCACATCAAGTTGCTGAAGTAATTCTGATTTGTTAAACAACAGGGTATTTTCTTCGTTGGTTCGTTTTTTCGGCGCCTTCTTTTCGATTTCTGCAATCTTATCCAATTTTTCCTGTACATCTTTTACCTGAGCGCTATTGCCAATTTTAAACAATTCGATTTGCCTTTGATTGTAATCAGAATAAGCATCCAGCCTTTTCGTAAGCGAATTCTGGGTATTTTCATAAATGATCCTGTCTTCATTCATTTCGATTTGGATCCGCAATTCAGAGCTTTTTGCAATAGCATTGTTCAATTTCTTATCAGCCTCTAACTTTGCGTTGGTGTTGTCATGTGGCTGTTTTTCTCTTGCCTTTTTAGTTTTGCCAACGGCTAGTTCGCCGGCCTGCTCAGCGAAAGCAGTCGCATCATCAAGATACTGTTTATTTAGTGCCTTAATATCATCTATCTGCTTCGATATCCGCGCTTTTTCAGATTCGTAATGAGAAACGATATAGTCCTTCTGCCTCGCATCGGTAGCTGTCCCGAGATCATTGCTTTCCTGGGAGTCGAGAGTTCTCATTTGCGTCATCAACTCAGCATATTTCTTCCCTAATTCGCCAATTTTTGAAATAGAAGCCTCCATAGCAGCCTTAGCAAGCAAGTTTTCATTTAATCGTTTCATTGCATCGGCAGTGTCACCGGTGAGAAGCGCCTCTTTGGAAAGATTCCCTAAGTAATCTGGATATTTCTGTTGCAACTCGTCTACAGCCCTCAACCGAACATCCATTGCCTCGCCTGTGTCCTTTGCGATATTAGCCAAAAGATGCGCATTGGCATTTTCCTTGATAGCTGAAGCCTCAGCTTGATTCTCAATCTCGGCCATCCTATCACTTAGTTCCTTGGCCGCTGTCGCGTCAGCCGTCCACATTTCCCACAGTTTCTGTGCCAGTTCAATAGCAGCCTGAAAAATGAGCACATTCGCAATCATTCGCAAGCCCATTTTCTCAACGATGCTTCCAAATTTATCCCCGACTGTCGCCTGTTCTTTAGTCGCGGCGTTCACCTGGGCCATCGCAGCATTTACTTCCTTCATAGATGCTGCTAGCTTCAATGCCTGGGCCTGCAATTCCTGAAATTCAGTGCTGTCCGCTTTGCCGGCCAAAACCAATTCAGTCATTTGCTGCTGGAGACCGGTAAATTCGGCTCTTAACGTAGGATAATTACCGATGTTGATCTTCTGTTTTGTATATGAGTCTGAATTTTCCCGCACAAAATCATGAAGTGTATCAAGAGTCGCTATCAATTCCTTTTGCCGGGCAATTTCTTCATCGGTCGCGAGGTTAGAGTTTAATATTTTAGCAGTATTTTCATCTGTCACAACATTGAGAGCACCCAGTTCTTTCTGAAGCAATGCTATCTGGGCCCGTGCAGCGTCCCTACTCCCGGCAGAGGCGTTTTCAGCGATTGTATTTAGTTTTAGTAACTGATTACGTTGTTGCAGAGTGAGTTTATCAGCCGCCAAAGCTGCCTGTTCTTCACCCAACAAACCACTGTTGAAAGTCTTGTTCATTGCGGTCATGGCACCAGTAACTTCAGTAATCTGCGTTTTATACTGTTGTAATTCAGTGGTAAGGGCTTCCATCTGGGCATTGTAGTCCTCTTCAGTCATATAACCTTGCTCGAACTCCTCCGCTAACCTTTTCATCTGGCCTTGAGTTATGGCGGCGGAATCTTTCAGCTGAGCTAGCCCGGCCCCGAGCCGAGAAATTTCTAAAGAATAATTGCGCGTCCCGGCAGACATCCCCGACATTGCCTGTGATACTTGCATAAATCCCTTGACAGCCTGAACCTGTGACATATCCAGCTTTTTGAACGCTTCAGCCAATTGGCTAATCATGGTGCCGCCTATCTGTCCCGCTTCCCTCAATACACCAGCAAGCGCTTTCAACTCGGTAATCAGCTCTTTATTGCTATCGATCAGCTTGTCAAATGCAGACGTAGTATTATTTACGTTGGTTGCATCGATGTTTATGTTTATGGTACCCAGCGTTTGTTTGTTGCGGGCCATTTCGATGAAAAGCTTATTGATCCTGTCAAGTTGGTTGTAGGAAGTGTCACCGCCGGTTACCTTAAGATCATAGACCTTTTGAATTTGGTTAGTATCTGCCATTAGGGGTAAATTTCAGTAAAGTTAAATAATCGTAATGATTTATAACAAATCTATATGATTATTTAATCAAAATTAGGCACAGATATTGTACGTTTGTACGTCAAATCATACAATATGAAACGCATTTTATTTGCCTTAATTTTATTTTCTTCTTGCTCCCCGACGCATATTTGTATTACAAAATCTGATCCTGATATTACAAAGGATAGTGTATATGTTTATGAAAATGATACTATAAGAATTACTTATGATTTTTGGCAGCCCAAAAATCAAATGAAATTGAGCATTTATAATAAGCTATCAACACCACTTTTCATTGATTGGAAAAACTCTTCTTTTATTGTAAACGATAATGCACATCCATATTGGCAGGATCTTACTTCGTCTCAGGGAGCCTACGCAGGCGATCACCTTACGGGGCGTTCAAAAGGAGTTTCTATACATGAAGATCGCGTTTCCTTTATTCCTTCACATGCAAAAATTACAAAAACTACGAAAGGATTAGTAATTCAATTTAAACCCTCCCCAATCCACAAACATATAAGAAACTTCATTGCTTATTCGCCATCAGAGGACTGTCATAATGAATCGTTTACAGACAATGATTTTGAAATAATTGCAATCAAAAAAGCAAGTTATACTTCTTTCAGTAAAGATAGAGATCCAAGGTATTTCTATTTAAGTCATTAATCAGTGATCGGCATGTCGTTATAGAATATCAACAACTGAGCATATTTCAAGTCGAACTGTGCCAGAATCGATGGTGAAGTAAGTACACTGGTAGCACTTGGGTAGATATTCGCCAAGTCATCCGCGTTAGGGTTATCGACCTTCCAAAACGTACATTGACAACTTTCATCACTTAAAGCATTAAAATTATCAATTCCAATAAGGTAATATAGTGAACCATCGATAATGATCGTGTATCTGTGCTCCCAGTCAATGATATCTTCAAGCTTCAACTGCATCCACCGTTTACACAGTTGACCATTACGCATAATAGCCAATCTCTTCAAAAAGAACGTTTTCATCAAGCCAGGTACTATTGAGCCGTTGATATTCTGATCACACATTGTAAGCACTGCTGTAAAATCGCCCGGAGCAGTTCCTACGGTGCCAGTATAGTCGACAGCAAACATATATGGCAACTGAAATCCTATTGCAGAAACTCCACTGACTGCTCCCGTGCCTGCATCGTTGTACGACGGAACATTATTACCGCCCGCATTAGGATCGCCAACCCACCGCCAGCCCCCAACTGCGTTTATATTTTGTTGGCCGGAATAGAAGGCAATCTTCGGTGTAAAAGTCGCTGTGATTGCATCTGCGGAACTCCCGTTAATGTTTTCAGGAAAAATACATATAAGCTGAGGAGAAACGGGTTTGTCGGTACCCCCGGAAAGTATGCTAGTGATCGTAGCCCATGGAGTGTGCTGGTAATGCATAGTAGCAGAAAAGAAATGGTTATTATGCTGCACGCTCCCTCTTGGAAATCTTGGAGGAAACATATAACGGCTTGCCCCTGGAATGGCAGCAATCATGCCATTTTGGTTATTGGTACTGTTGACAGAATTTACATTAAACATCGTTGCTTTTACGTTATTCAGGTATATCCCTTTATACCTAGCAGCAAAAATATTTTGGCCGCCGTCAGAGCCGTCCTGTTGTAGTTGAAAATCAAATTGGCGATCCGGATCACGGTAATTTTCTATATCCTCTTCTTTGTTAATGTCCCGTTTATGCGTCCAATCCAATTGTTTATCCCAAAAATACCCTTGGAAACTATTGAGTAAACCACCGACTTGTAATACATAATCTGTCATCGGTTCGATAGTAACAATCCTTTCGATTGAGTTCGTTTGAACAGTAAGGTTATATGAATCGATGACCCCTCCCAGTAGGTCAAGGAAACGATAACTCCTGAAGTTATCATAGTCTTGAAAATTCACACTTCCACCCAGCTGCAATAAAAAATCATTCATTTTTAGGGTGCTGTTAACAGGAAACCAGATACTGTTTGTTTGACTGAAATCATATCTTTCAGTAACCGGGTTAAAGTGATAAGATGGGATTCCAAGAACAGATGCATTACTATTTAGATAGCCGCCAGAAAAAACCCCGAACTTGTATCCTCCTGCACCGCCCAGACCAGCGGTGTCAGCAAGGCACCGCAAGCGGAAATTCAATTGCTCGCCAGGGCTTATACCTTGTACCGTAAAATTCACCACTGTAGGTGTTAAGCAATACCTTTCATCCATACCTGCGGGGTAACTGTTAGTACCATTTAGCGAACCGCCATTATCAACCAAGGATAAGCACGTAATGCTGGTAGGACCTCCTGAAGCCGGTAGCTGTGTGAGTTCTAAACCGAGAACCGCGGCATTGTCGGTCCCGTTAATGTTGAAGTACAATGAAAATGTAAAAGTGGCCGACACATTGGCCATGAGGGACGCTAGTAGTGGCGGCGGATTAAACCTATAGATCATTGTCCCCGTAGTGTTATCAAACGAGTATTGCAAAAATGTGTCAGAACCATAGGGCGGATAGTTGATGTCCATTACAAAGTGATCGTTACCCCCGGGGCTTGTGCCATCACCAGAAACGACATATACACCTCCTGTTTCATTGATTCCGTTGGCCGTACAACCTACTATTCCTTTTCCAGGTACACCATTTGAAAACGAACATGGACCATCTGCCGAATTAAAAGCACTTGCCGTAAAACCGTCCAGTGCAAAACCCCACCAGGATGATCCACCAGCCGAGCCAATTAAACTCCCTTCCCAGCAGGTAACTCCAGTCCAAAACGGAATTACTCCGGAACTGCCGACCGATCCGCTGGGTGGCGGCGGAGCGGTAGTAATCTCTCCAGCAGCGGTAAAACATAAACCTTGCTCCAACTGGTCATTAAGATCATAGAAATCCCCCCACGTCCAAGGCATTACCAGCCGCCTGAAGTAACCGGGATTGTTGAGAAAAACAGAATTTATTGAATAGCCCAACTGCCTGAAACCACGAACTAAAAGCCAATAGATTGATATTGACGGCCGTAGATGATAAATATCAAGTGCATTATCTACGGATAAATTAAGCGAGTTCCCTGAACTGTCCACCAGCGCTGTTCCATCAAATGGCTGGCGATATCGCACCGGTGCATAAACGAAGTCATGAAATTCGTCGGAATCGAATGAGGTCCAGGAATCTTCTACTGTGGCCACATCAAAAGTGTGGGATTCCGTGTTCAGGCAGTCCCATAACGTTAGATCCTGGGCCAGAATCACCCAATCCCCATTTTGCGCCAAAATATCAATGCTGTACTTACCTGGCACCCTTGTGCGTGTCGCCTTTATTAAGATCGCTGTGCCGCGAACAAGCTCAATGCCATCAATCCGGACACTGCACGAACGATAATTTGTCAAAACATTTGATCCGGACATGTCCATAACGTTCGGATCATAGAATGTATTGAAAATCGCATCGTTCGTTGGTGTTGTAGGCAAATCAACACCCAAAACGTACGAACCCTGCTTTTCCTGAAAGTTTTCAGGGTTCTCCAGCGCATAAGTATAATGAAAGCCGTCTTGGCTCATGTCTCCGAGATCGCAAAGCTGATTGTCTATCAGAATTTGAATGTTGTGTGTTACTGGCATTATCGAACAATTATATTTTCGTTTGATGGATAATATTTGACTGCCACACGGTATTGGTGTCGGTCATCAAATACTTGAGTAGTATATGAATCATCAGAGATCACAATCGGCAAGAGTGCGCCGTTCAAAGCAGCATCGGAGCCAACTATCTCTATATCGCTGGCCTCGATAAAGGCCTGGGAGGTGCTAAACAGTTGTTTAATCAACGGCAGATCATTTTCATTAAACAATCCCGTGACCATATTTGTTTCGCTACTTCTTACGTTATTACGCGCTCGGCTTTGGTTAGAAAGGTTGTAATGGTTCAGGCGATAATTATAATTCTGCGGCACAGCCGTCACCGGCGTTTCATACGGTGAACTGGTAACCTTTACTTGCTCTTCACGCTCAACAAAATTGATGTGGTCAAATTGGCCAAGGTAATTTTTATACCAGATCCTGGTATGCTTGGGAGCAGAAAGGTAGCCGGCGATGTTTGGCAATTGATTGGCCGGGAACATATAGGGGATGCCCGGGATAACGCCGTCCCCAGGTATGATGTAAATCTTAGGTGAAATGTAATAGTAATCGACCGTGTTTATCGGATTTCTCAACCCTACCTGATAATAAGCTATGTTCGGCAGATGTGACACAATCCCTGGGAACATTCCCACGATATTTATCAGTCCAGTTGGCAGGGTATATATAAAACCGCTCTGCATTGTCACTGAGCTCAGTATGTTGCCATAAACGACCGTTCCGGCTGCGCTATAGCCGATTATCGCAATTGCCACACTTTTAGTACTGCCGCCAGCGAAAGCATTGTAGCAAGTCAGCAATGGCATAAGGCCATAGTCGTTAGCGTAGGTATGATCCTTAGTTTTGTAAGACAGCTGATAAACATAATATTCTTCGCTTACAGCATCTGACAAGCTATTGAACGTACCAGTAACCTGAAAATCAGCCAGCATGTTCTGCAAATTCTGATTGTCGGTAATTTGCAATGTTGCATTCAATATCCAAAACGATTGATCTGTCAGATATCCGCCGCCGGCCACTGGAGGCACATTATAAGAGCCTTGCACCGGAACCGGGCCATCGGGTGTTAGAACTCCATAGCTGTCAACGCTGCTGATCCTGATCCTGCACCAGCAATACGCCTGCCCATACTGGTAATCAACGCCATAGACCTCAGCCAGCGTTTCCGATGTAACATCGTACACAAGGGTTTGTATAAAACCTTGAACAATGCCGGAAATATCAAACTGCCAAAGTGAAGCATCTCCACTAAGTAATGAAAATGGAACGTTCGTACTGATCGTTCTATAATACTGACCGAAAAAGTAAATATCACAATACACTTCAGGAGGGATACCGGTTGCACCGGTAGTGCTGTTAACTACCGAGGTACCATCATCCTGGGCTTGTATTAATATTGGCCGGTAAGCCGGGACTATACCGTTGTTTGTTGGTCCATATGTTGCTACAATTGCCATGACTATTTGGTTTCTGATTTAGTTTCGTGAAAGAGATTATCAATAATTTCATCAAGACCTTCACCAATTATGTCATCTAACTGCACGTCAACTTTACCTCCGGCAGTAAGAACGAAATCCCTGCGCTGGCCGGTGTTACTAAATTGATAGCTGCCGATAGTAGGCATACCTTCTGATCTCTGCTTTTTGGCCGTGGCAAATGCGGCCTTCAAAGCCTCATTTTCTTCCAGACCTCGGAGCATCCAGAATGACTTCAGCCCCTGTATATACTTTGAGGTCTTAGCGCCGGTCGGTTGGCCTCCATAGGGAATGCGATCGGGCGAGGTACCGGCATTTACGATGCCTCCATAAAAGTTTGCCGTGCCGGTCGAAATGGTTTCCGCACCAGTCGACAGAATGGAATATCTCAATGAGTTTTCCCATCCACCGGTAAGATGGTGGCCCTGGTCCTCAAATTCTGAAATGAGGTTATCAGAAAGGAACTTGCTGCCTTTCTGAAGAACCTCAATTTCAGATTGTTTAGGATTGGACTCCATTCAAAAGTTTGTTTTGCTTTTCAAGTTCTATGAGATGCGGCTTCATCTCAGCGAAGCAGTTTCTTATTCGGTTGAGACACCTCGAACAACCGAGGTCAAGATCTTCCTTCTGCCAAGGGAAAAGGAATTCGGCGTAGATGTCGAATAGCAACTGCATATGAAAATTGGAGCCGACCGGTTGAGCGTTGTCAATGGGATCACTTTCGATAATCAGCCTTTCACTCCTAATCCTGTCGGGTATCTTCTTTGCAAGTTCCTTGTACATCATTTTCCGCATGTGTGGTGTATGGGAATCCGGGATTTCAAACCGTTTTTTATAGCAGTGCAGCCTGGACAAACTGCGACTCGAGTATAAAATCGAACCGATTTGATGTCTCCATCAAGTGAATCAATTGCAATTTTATCAGAGTTGATTGCATGCCCAATCGGCAGTGGACGCTTATTCATGATTAAACGTTTATCAGTGAAATTATTGATGCCAAATCTGTAGTCTGACTGTTTCCGGCTGGAGCGGAGCCGTTTATGTCATTAAGCAACGCAATTGGCACAATCAATTGCTCCAGTGACAGAGGGTTGGCATATTGGAATACAAACCGGTAATCCTCGTTGGTAGTTTGCACTTCCATACGTATGTATGTAGAAGGCGCTGGGAATAAATACACATTGCCGGAGATGTTATCCACTATCTTGATGCGCCGGATGGAAGTGGCCGTTGGTGATCCCGGGGCAATTACAGAAATTGAATACTGAAGTGTTGACATTATTGAAAATTTAAAGTATTGGGTGAAAAATCAGTTACATTGACAACGGGCTCATTCGCATAGTCAGTGAGCGTACCGCAGTTATCGCCTTCCCAAACTGAGACATCAAACGATACATGGCATCCGTTCAGCCTGTCATTTCCCACCTCAGCCATAAAATGGTATTGACGTGAGTCTTTATCTTCATGCACAGAGCCAATCAGACCACCAGCTATCAGGTATTTATAAAATTGCATGAAGAATTGATCGGCGATGATGTTCGAGTCGTTCCAGTCGTCTGTAAACACCTGCAATGAAATGTTTGTTGCGGTGTCCAGGTTCTTTATCTCGTTGTTTGTGTCCCGGCGATCGCGTACAAAGAAGTAAATCTGTATTTTATATCTGCCCCATCCCTTTTGATCATTCTTTTTCACTTTGAATGGCGGCATCAAGAGAGCGCAGGGATATTTATCCCCTGTGATAATGCCGCCCAAGGCATCAGTTACCAATTGTCCGAAATTGGCTGTGTTGATGTCAGATGATGTCTTCAAAGCAAAAAACCGGCCCCCGATCAACGTGGACTGGCTAAATATATCATTCAGGATGGCCAGCAGGCCTTTCAGATTCACTTGCATGGTTACGGCATTATAATTGGCTCATTGCGTTGCACTCGCTCGATTAAAACTTTATATCGGGCTTTGATGGGATCCTGAAGGTCTTTAACGATTGCCTGCCATTTCAAGCCCAATTCATGAATTTGTAACCGCACATTGGTATAGTCTTCGCCAACATTTACCCCTATTTCTTCCGGGGTTTTGTCTTCAATAGAATTACAGCCAAAGCCAAATTCCTGAAGCGTGAAAATGTATGTTTGGGCGTTAACTGCCTTATGAAGTGCCATTAAAACTGGGGTCGAACATTGTAGCGTTCTTTCTTTCTCAACCCTTAAAGCTTTTTTCAAAAGTTCTATAAAATCCACCGGGATTTCATCAACAGGAAAATTGTTATCCTGTAAAGTGCTTTCCAGTTCCTGATTACATTTCATTTGCAAATCAGTCACTTGCTTTTTTTGTCTTTCGCTAAGTTTTGGTGGTTCGTACATTTATTTTAGTTTTTCGTAATAGTTAGAAATAACATCGTTGAAATCCTTCTTCTCACTTGCATAGATCAATACCTGATAAAGATTGGCTCCCTTGGCATTGTCGATACCGTTCTTTCCATTGTGTGCTGTGAACGCTGGCGCCTCAGCAATGAAAGTCAGAAAGCTTATCCATCCCCAGCGCTCAAAGTGCTTAGCTGTGTTGATTCCCTTTGACTTAGAGGGCTGAAAAACAGCGAAGTGCTCAAACAGATATTCAGAGTGCCGGTCAAAAAAAAACCTACCCCAATGGCAATGTCGAGCGGTAAACTATACATTAGCTGCATTCGTTCTGAGCCGTCGGCAACCAATGATTCCTGAAATGGCTCACCTTCCTTGCGCAGATAGATAGCACACAGATACGGCAATGAATGCCATTTACCGTTGCCAACCTGGTTCATTTGCCGTACGACTTCTTTCCCGTGAAGGAATTCATTAAACGTCATAGTACTGGTCGGCAGCAATTCAGGCGGAGCGATGATCCATTTTTCGCCTGCGAACTCATATTCCGTGCGGATTTCAATTTCCCTTTCCTGAACGAGCAGAGGGTAAATTACCTCCTGATAGATCTTCAGAATGGAAATGGCATCAGCGGAGCGCTGGAGTTCAGCCAGTGGCAAGCCGGTATAAAAAGCAAACTGGCAGACAGCATTTTCAAGATGCCAGCTAGACAATTCAGAATCCTTTTGAAACTGGTACTGGATCTTGCCAATCTTGATGGCCTTGTCATCTAATGCTTTACCATACAGGTCATAGAATTCAATCCTTTGGCCTATGGTTATGTCTGCCAGTGTGTCGGGAAATGTATATTCCCGCTCTTTATAACGGATTATCATTTTTTGCCTTCGGTTTTAGCAGCTTCTTCGTCAAGCTCCACCTTCTTCAAGATTGCAGCCTTTATTTTTTCAATAAATGCCAGGTCTATGGTCTTAGGGCTGGTCGGCGTCACAGGTATGCCTGCTTTCTTAGCTACCGCGCGGATCACAAGGTCATTTGCACCCGCAAGTAATGATTTCGGTTCATTCGTTTTGAACTCTTCATATACCTGTTCGATGTAGCCGTCGAATTCTTCCTTCTCCTGGTTGGAAGGTTCAGCCTTACTTACAGAAATGGCCTTTTTCGGAGTGTAGGCGGATCCACCAATGTGTGTCAATTCCGGGCGGGAGGCTTTCGACTTCTTGCTGTCGCCGGAAAAGTGCATTTTCTCGCCGCTCAGGTGTGCGAAGCCGTTGGCAAGACGTTCAAATGCATTGTCTGCCCTAATTTTCAAGTCGGGTGAATCTTTCAGCAATTCCCCGATTTCGTCCTTCGTATCGTGAAGGATGGCGATCACTTTTTTGATGTTTGGATTAGACATAAGAATTTTTTCTGTAAAAATAAGTAATCATATTGATTTTATAAAAATCATTTTGAGTATTTACGTTAATCCCTATATCTATCGTCGCTGTCGCCGTCCGTGGCTGGTGTGCTATTTATGATGGATTTCTTTGCCTGTCGTTGCAGGGCTTGGGCTAATACGTCGGCCAAATCCTTGAATTTGCCCCTGGGGAAGTTTAGTATGCCTTGTTTGCTGTCGTTGTAGATACGATCGGCCATTGATTTACGAATGTAGACCATACCTGCCTCGGCAACAGGAGTGGCCATGTTCGCCCTGGCTATTTTATCAGAGCCACCTTTAACAGGCACCTCAATTGCGATTACACCATTGTCAACCAAGGTTTGTTTACTTGATTTGCCTGAAGCTTTCGCTTCGATGTAGTGCGGTGACGGCTTTGTTTTCATCCATGCGATCAGCTTTGGATATTCCAACCAATCCCAGCCAAAGTCATCAATGTAGATCTTGCTGCCTATTTTCCCGGAAGTGACGTAAGCACTCGCTGCATTATCATCGTCCTTTGTATATGCTGTGTCCCAGTCGGTACCGTATTGCGTCATAAACTGCTTTGACGGGAAGAGGTGATCCGGGACCTCAATGAACCATTTCTGCCAAATCAATCCACCTGCCGGTACTGGCCGCTGAGCAAACTGACCGGCGTAACCAGCGGCGCCGAGATCTATTCTTGCTTCGTCAAGTACATCATTACTGAGCCGCTTAGGATCCAGTAACCCGTCAACGTAGTATCTGGAAAGTTCGGCAGGTTCGGGCCCATCTTTAACCTCCGCAGGTAATCGAATATGCCTTATCCTTTTTCCTTTCTTAGAAAGTAGATGCCCTGTAGGATCATTTTCAGATAACCGCTGCATAATGAGCACAGTGACGGTTACTTCTTTGTCCACCTTACGCGTTGATAGTGTGCTATCGATAAGCGAAGATGCGTTCGCACATTCTACTTCACTAGCCGCCTGCTTTGGATTTAATGGGTCATCAATCAGAATCAAATGAAAGTGAAGCGAAGTAATGGAGCCACCAATACCGGCAGCATACCTCTGGCCAGCCAGTGTATTTTCATAGTTGGTTTTGTTATCCTGGTCCTTTTTAATTTGGATGTACGGAAATAACTTTTGGTATTTATCGCTGCGGATGATGTTGCGTGACTTTACCGCCATGCCCATTGCCACCTCATCGGAATAGGACATTGAAAGTATCCTGAATGTTGGGTCGATTGTCCATGCCCAGGCCGGGAGCATGACGCTCATGATCGTTGATTTGGTTGTCCCGGGCGGGATGTTGATTATTTCATCGTAAAGCTTTTTTTCCCGCGGATGATCTGGCGTCAGCTTAAGCCGTGTAATGATTGATTGCGCTTCTTGACAAATGAATTTAATATGCCAGTTCCAAACCGGGGTTTCAGGAATCACAATGCTCCAGAATTCCTGTACGAAATGATAGAAAGACCGCCGACATAATGTAGATGCAGCCTTTACTGGATCTATGGCAAGTGCAACGGTCATATAGGTGATTTTCTTTGTGCGGCAACAATGGCTTCTAATACTTCATCTGATAGCATGTCGTAGTCAATATCAGAGTTTGATTTTCCGCCATCGTCAATCAGACCTTTAACGTCAACCGGTTTATCCTCAAATGCTTTCGGTTTATTAGGTTCAACGAAGTATAAACCCTCCAGCCTGATAATTTCTTTTTCATAAGCCAGGATTGCACGCATACCGGCGGGCGTTCCTTTGTATTCATTGTTCATGCCGTTGATGCGTTTCTTTAGTTCTTGCACTTTCAGTTTGCGCTTATCTTCACGGCTTCCATCCTCAAATTGAATCCAGCGCTTGCGGGCTTTCTCGAGGTATATGTAAGCATGCCTTTCAGATTTAACCCAGGATTTCAGAACGACCTGCTGGATGATCATTGCGGAGGGAACACCTTCAATGATCCAACCCTGAATGCACATCATTCGTTTTTCATATTCCTGTTTATCTGGGCGGTCTCTAGGCATAAAAACTTAAACTGCGATCATTCGCTTAATAACGGCAATATGCCTACTTAGTTCGTGTATGCGATCACGAAGTTTAATAGCCTCGATTTCACGCATTTTTTTTATTTCGTGATCCTGTTCCTGAATAGGATTATCATTATCGTAAGACTTCAGAGCCGTACTGTTGATCTGTAATTCTTCGGTCAGGTAATCAATAACATTTTGTCTAATCTCTGCCATGAGTAAAACCTTTTCATTCGTTGTCATACGCCGTCCAATTTTAGGACGGTAAATTTAAGCATTTTGTTGAGCGGGAAGGTCGATTCGAACGCCATCTCCAGCCTGGTGAGGCTGGCACTCTACCTGTTGAGCTATTCCCGCGTGTTTAGGGTATGATTGTCTTAACTTTTCGCATAACTTCTTTACATTATTCGTTAACGGGAAAAGATATTTATGTTTTCCTTTAGTGTATACTAATTCCGCATTAGGATCCTTGTACGTTTTGATCCACTCAATATTCTGCTTCCATCCTTTGCGTCTTCCGATGGTACGGCCATGCGTCACCTTGCCGAATACCCTGAACTTGGGAGTGCCGCCGTTCTGTTCCATCAAACCTTCATAAATCCAATTCGTGGCCTGGTAGATGGTGCCGATGTGTTCCTGGTCACAGTCAGCATAGGAAACGACCAGCTGCAACAATGGATTATATTTCCGGATCAGCTTCAGGGACAATGCCAGCGCCTTCGATGTGCTTTCCTGTTTACCGTTCAATGCCATCCGGACCAACTCACAAACCTGGCCCTGATGTAAACCAAACTTACTTCCAAGGTGTTGATTTGCCCCGGGCGAATAGACGATGCAGCCACACCATTCATTTTCCTGATTATAAACGTTGAATGAGCACAAAGCCATGGGTACTGCCTTTGCATAGTGGAAATGCAAGCAGGCATACTTTACAGCTTCATATGTGGCCAGTGTGAGTTTCATATTTCGCCCGCAGAAACGGAAAAGAAAGAGTTTGTGAATTTTTTTAACAGTTCTTCGACGTCAGGGATGGCAGATTCCAACTGCTTCGCATTTTCAAAAGTGATCTTCATTGTGGCCGGCTTCTCCTTCGGATCACCATCCAAGTCCGGTGGAACTGGCATCATTTCTTCAAAATGCAGTTCAGGAATAGATATCTCCTTCAATAAATCGGGAAGATCCAATTCGTAGAATGAAATGAAATCCTTTAGTCCCTGGTCCGTCACTCGGGCGTAAGCTGAGCTGAAAACCAATACAAGCTTTGATGCTTCTTTCTTATCGGCGCAGTCGATGAACACGGCAGGCAATTGATCCGGAACATTGACACCGTCGGTAACCAGTTCATTCAGTATCTGAATCCTGTGTTTTCCATCGAGGCAATATAGAATTCCGGTTGGATCTTCCCACACGTAAAACGGTTGGATGAATTGATTACCGGTGAGTGAATTCTTTAATTTTTGCCTGTCAACATCTGATAAATCCTTAAATTCCTCCTGTTGCAGAAATTTCAATGCCCGCCAGTCAATATCCTTTGTTGCTAGTACCCGTGAATTGAAATCAATGCCGTTTTGCCCGTCCATAAACTAATACTGAAATAAAGTGAAACAATTAGGAGAACAAAACTAACAAATCATTTCGATTAGTACAAAAATGATTATTGCATTATTTTTAATTAATATGTTGGAATTGATATTCAGAAGCAAGCATTATAAGCCATAACGAGTAAACATGTGTTATGCAGGAATTGTGGCGTGACAGAAATACAATAAATCCCCCTCCCCTACATTGGAGACCTCTCATTACTCCATTGTTTCGCGCCTGTCGGATTACCCGAAACAGTGCTGACATTACCGACGTTTTTAGATGTGACTTGATAAGATTTAAAGCATAAAATAACCTGCAACATTAGATGTGACCCTTTGTTTCGCCTCACATGAGTATTGGATATGCTCCCAGTCCGTGGAACAAATGTAACAATCATTTTGATTTTTGCAAATTCTATGATTGCGCTGTCACTGTTATTGTGGCTGTCACTGATACCGAATTTACCGTGTAGGTAATTGTCACGGAACCGGCGGACACCGCAGTCAGCAAACCGCTGGAACTGTTTATTGTCGCAGTGTTCGGCGTACCGCTGGACCAGGTACCACCGGCGACAGTGGCCGTCAGCTGGAGGGTACTACCGGCCACCACTGAGTTTATGCCATTGATGGCCAAGAGTACGAACGAGTTGCCGACTGCCAGATATGGCACATCTGTTTTGAGCATACCGGCGCATGTCGGGCAAACGACTGTGAGGCCAAGAGGTGTTACGGTGATCACTCCGGTATTGCTGCCATTGACAACGCACTGAGGGCAGGCGTAGGTGAGGTTTTCGCCTTGCATCGCTGCGATTGCTGCCGTTAGGGTTGTGGATCCTGGGAGACTATTCGCAGACATTATTGCAAGGATATCGAGAGGCTTCGCGCGGGAGAGCAACTGGTCATTTGTAGTCATAAATCATTTTGATTACAAAGTAAGAGATTATTTTCCAGACTTAACGAAGAAAATTAAATATTACAAGTAATGTAAATCGACCAAGGTGCTGCCAAAAATTAATTAACAGTAATAGAATAAGTCAATATATCAATTGTCTTTAACCTGACCGTCGATTATTTTCTTAAATTCCTCTAAATAATTGTCTGAATTTATTATTCTCTCAATTTCAGGATTGGAAATAAAAACGATCTTTTCATCGCCACCTGATCCTCGAATAGCTTCTAAATAAGTAGTTGATGAGATATAGCCTGTAGTTGCAATTATACCGAGCTTAGCTAATCCATTTGAGTTTCTGACTTTTTCAGAAAAAACAATGAAATCATTCTTGTTTACTGGAGTGTCCATTTTGTTCTTGCACTCTACGAAAATATACTTTCCGAATTTGCCAATGAAGACATCCTTAATGTCATTTCTGATATTAATGTCAACTTCATTCGCTGATATTGTTTATTCCTTTTTGCCATTTTCGTCTTTTTTAATATAAAGAATAAATTACTTCAAATACTCTTTAACCGCCAGTCACAAAACACTTTTGAAATGGTCCGTAAGTTATGAATAAAAATCAGCCAAGCTTATATTTTTCTGTCATTACACATATTCAAATTGTGATTTTTTATCACTTTAAAGCACCAAATTCACTCGTAGAAAATATTCTCCCGTATCTTCCTTCGGAATTCGACGTACTGCTCGGTTGTAAACTTCAGCAATTCGCCCTTCCAGATTTCATATTGCTCGCGGCCAGCGATTATCTTTTTCTTTAGGAAGTACTTGCCGTGATTGCAGTACCAAGTCGTCTGCGATGATTGAGTCCAGGATAGTTTCATGCCCCAAAATTACCCCTGCTCCCGGCAGCTATCCAAATTTTGTGGATATCTTGTATTAAGTCGTTGATTCAGAATCTAGAGTTATCAACAATATATTCAAAATTCTCCAGAAAATATCTAACTTTGCAAAAATATCATATAATATGCTTCGGATAGACGACGCGAAGACCATTAGCATAGACGTAGATGGTAAAATTTTTTCCGGTGATGTAACTGGTACTGTTGAGGATTGGCACTTCAAGTCGAGCCAGTCGGAATTCATAGAGCAATTTCCGGACGGAGAGTTATATCTATTAGATTTAGGAAATAAGAGCAGCATATTGCATAAAGGTATTGGACGGGCTATAACAAAAAAAGTAAATGAGATGCTGAATATGTAAACATTCCAAACCATCAAGGAGTCAGTATTTTCCTTAAATCACACTTTGTAACTAAAAAAATTGATTTTTGAGCGCGCAATGGTTTTGTACTCCATTCACCATATTCAGGGAGTGGCGCCCAATGCTTCAGCCATTCCCATACGTGACATACACGCCAGTGAAGGATTGGGGCCTAAGGTATCACAGACGCTTTCCGGCATTGTCTGCTGATACCAGCCCTGGCCGCACTCTGCGCCATCTTTGCTACAGCTCATTATTATCCTTTGATCGCGGATGGCGCTTTCACCCTGCCGTACACCGGTGAGCATTAGTACTTTACCAGTAGACTTGTACAAAAGTTCTAGGGCCGCTTTCATCGGATCAACTTTGATCTGCCGGGTACACCATCGGAATGTTGCATTGTTGGGAGGTGGCACACCGCGGCCAAGTATATAAGTTAGGAACCGCTTTTCAATTGGAGCCATCACCACTCAATGGAGATTTGCAAGCCCGGAATGTCCAGCTCCTGTATTTCGGAAATTATTTCTTGGGCAGCGAACCAAAGTGGGGTTAGTTCCAGCCTGGTATCTGCATATAAGATCCGCAGGAATTTTGGGGGTTTCACTTTCCCCATCCGGATCAGCCATATAACGAGGGTTAGCAAGGTCGTACTATCCTTGCCCCCTGACCAAGCCAGCGCCCACGTATCGAATTTAGTACCATAACTATTGAGCGACGCTATTGTATATTCAATGCTGTCGTTTATCTGCATGCGCTGCGTGGCAAATATTGATAATTGTTCTGTCTTTCTCATTTCACTATTTTTTCTAAATCTTTAGTAAAGTCCTTATAATTCAAATGCGTGTACTGCCACACTTCCCAACCCATAGACCTTGCCAACTTGTACTTTTCGATGTTGCTCGTAAACCCTTTCGGCGACTGATGCCCTCCCTGAATATCATACCGCATGCCCTCATATTCAATGGCGATTTTCTTTTCGTAGATAGCAACGTCAAAACAAAACTGCCTCGGCTTGGCAAATAAATGCTCCCGCACAAATGGTACTTTCTCCGTTAGCAGGGTGTTCACGATAAACAATAGACCCGCTGGCATGGGCTTAGGTAGCTTGTCCTTCTTTTCGCCCTTCTTTTTGCCCTTTGTCTTTTCAGGGTGGGTTTTATTAGGAGCTATTATCCGATAGTCCCTGATCTTGCCAGCGGATTTTAATCGTTCGATATGTTCAAGTGTCCAAGGCAATTAGTACAGTAAATTTGAGTCGTTCCAAATAATGATCTGACCGGAAAAAGGCGTACTGAGTGAAAACCAATCCTTAAAATCTTCGATTGAAAGACCGTCATTGATTGCCAAGGCCCGAAACGTCGGTTCAGTTTCCCGGATAGATGGACGCTTCCCGTTCAATTTCATCAACATATCGTTACCGTCATGCAATAGCTGAATGTCCACAACCCTTTTTATCTCAATGTCTGGAGCAATAATTATCTGCTGGCTTCGATACGGCAGCCCTGACCAGCTCCGAGGACTAAACTTGCCCCCTACCTTCCAGCAGCTACCTGCCCGGATGGTGTGGTTTTTCGGCGTTGCATTATAGTACTCGTGAAAGTCGCCATCCACGTCAGGGATTGAAAAATCAGGCAGCATATCTGCCAGGCATGCCCAGATTTTTTCAACAAAATATGTCGGCTGGCCTGCCCTGGGATGCTTGGCCGGGAATTGGCGGGCGAATGTCATTACTTTGCTCATGGCTATTCGCAGATGTTTTTTGAATTATAATCCCTCCAATGCACGAAGCCTTGGTTTGTCCAAAAGCCCCAGTCCTGTATTTTCTTAAAAGTGATTACCAGTGTAAGTGCCGGCTGGTGGATTTCAAGTTTGTGCCTGCAATCTGCCTTTCTAAACAGAAGCTGTCCAGGATGGTATATTTTCGATATTTTCCGGACGTACTCGTCAGACACCGGTTTATAATGGGTTGCACCCACAAATGAAAAAGTTGGTATTTCCCGGTGCTCAACATAGCCACCTTTGAGGATCAGAGACAGAAATGCCCAAGGATGATCATGAAAGCAATCATAGTCGCTTTTAAGAATCCTGTGGACCTTGATGGAAAATAATTTGCATTCAAACAGGTTCCATCGTATCAGGTAAGGAACCCCCTCCCTACTGATTATCTTTTTTGGTTTGAAAAATCTCATGTTTATGCTTTTTTAAAATGGTAACTCATCTGTGGTGTCCGGTTCATGGTAGGTCCGGGTATCAGGATCATAAACTAGCTTTGGCTTTTCCTTCAGGTGACTATTGTCTAGTTTCTTAGCCTTCTTGTCTTCATACGTTGGGCTTTTCCTGGCCGGCTGATAGCCATTCCCAAAAGGCAGTTCAGCGGCCACATCTTCGAATAATTGGATCTCCTTTCTAAATTCAAGCACTTCGTGGAATGTGGATCCGTTCCGGTGTTTTGCGCAGCTGACCATCTTTTTGTTTTCGTAGCTGCTGTCTTCCTTGACAAGGTTAGCCGGTGGGTTGTAAAGGAACAGGACCAGGTCTGCATCCTGTTCGATAGCGCCGGACTCGCGGAGGTTACCCAACTGAGGTTCTACATCATTATCCAACCTGTTAAGCTGGGAAATGGCGATTACCGGAATACCGAACTCTTTAGCTATTGATTTGAGGCTACGGCTGATTTTGGATATCTCCTGCTCGCGGTTACTGTTCTTCTTTTCGTCGCCGCCCATCAACTGTAGGTAATCGATAATGATCCACATTATACCGTGTTTCTTTACAAGCTTCCTGACCTTTGCCCTCAGTTGTGGGATCGTCAAAGCTGCTGTATCGTCAAGGTGAATACTAATCTCCTTTTGCCTCTGCTTTGCCGTGATCAGCTTTTGTATCTGGTACTCCGTCAATTCGGTTGATTTGTTGATGGATTCCAGTGGGACGCCGGTCATAGCCGACAAAATCCTTTTTGCAAGTTGACCTACAGACATTTCAAGGCTGAATATTGCCCCGGGCGCCGCATTGAAAATATCAGTGGCTGCATTTATGGCTAGGTTCAATGCAAAGGCTGTTTTACCTACTGACGGCCGCGCAGCGATAATAATCAGGTCGGTGCGCTGCCAGCCATTGGTTTTATTGTCAATCTCTTTAAATCCAGAGGCTATCCCGGTCAATTGGTTTTCTGCGGCCCTTACCTGGTAGATGTTTCTTATTACATCGTTGGTTACGCTCTCAAAGTGTACCGTGTCTTTTGTCGCTGTTACCTGTGACGCGTTGAACAGTTCTTGCTCAGCAGTCTCAAATACTTCGAAGATGTCGTTTGACTGATCATAAGCCAGCTTCTTTAGTAGGTCGGCAATGCGGATTTGTTCCCTGCGCATGGCCGCATCCCGGATGCCGACCGCGTGCCTCAAAATAGGTTCGACAGAAAGGACATTACTTTTAATCTGTAGCAGGTACAACATTCCGCCAGCCTGTTCCAATTTGCCTGTTTTGCGCAGTTCGGTAACTACGCTTGTAAGGTCTGCGGGGTAACCCGCTTTATAGAGTTTCAGGATGGTTGCATACAGAAGTTGGTTACTGGGCTTGTAGAACGTTTCCGGAGTGGGTAACAACTCAATAATTTCATCCAGTAAATTCCATTGGTCCAGCAATATTCCCAGCACTGACTCTTCCAGTTCAATAGCTTGTGGTAATGCTCTTACTAAGTCGGTTTCTCTCATTTTTTTCCGGCCATTATGGTTTTAAATAAATTTGCTTCCTTCGACATTTGAGGCTTAAGAGCTTCAGGGTCTTTACCAGACGGATCATAATCCTCCGGGTTGGCTGTTCTGTAATTGGGGATTTTAACCAACCAATTTGGAAAGTGGGAACGGTAATCCCCTTCCTGCTTCAGCAGTTTGTTTTTGAATTTCAAAAAGCGGTTGAAAGCATCCAGCCACAATTCCACTTTTTTAACATCAATCCCTTTTTGTGTGATCAAACTCAGGTAGAAGCTATCCTGAAGAACTTTAATTTTTAAAGTTTCTAAACTCAAAAAACCTTCAATCGGCGGCGGCGATTCGACAACGTCGTTTACTTTACTTTTATTTACTTTACTTTGTCTAAAATCGATAGTCGAATCCTTGGTTTCGATGTTCGAAAGCGTACTTTCGATACTCGAATTGCCTTTTTCGATACTCGATTTTTTAGACCATTCACGTTGATATTTTCGTTTGCCGTTTACCGCATTTAAAGTTTCCTGAGCTGTCTCTGAAGTTATCTTCCCCGCGATACTGATAAATAAAAGCTTGCATTTAATTACGAGGAAATCAAGGAACTGGTTAAACTCTTCTTCTGACAATTCAATGTCCGCTGCGATGCTTAAAAACTTTTCTTCTTCTTCGATATCCAGGCAGCAATTTTCACTGTCGCAAATAATATTGTGTAAAGCCCAAAAGCGCCCTTCTCCTGCCCAACCAAACTTCTTCCTCAGCGTCTTAAACTTCCAATGGTTATGGCTTTCCGTTTTATGAGGGTAATAAGAAATATTATTTTTCATCTGTGCGACTTGTGTTTTTCTTAACTTAATCCGGCATTCAATTTGTAATACTGATGTTATCTGAATAACTCAGCCTGTATTGCTTTCTGCTCCGGTGTGCGACCGGCGAGAAGATCATCAAACTCTTTTTCTATGGCTTTACATTGGCTGAGGTTATTCCGGTGCCGGAAGTAGTGATCCTGGGCATCCCTCATTCTTTTTCCGACACTGATAATGTCGCGGGCGTTTTTCATCCATTGGTATACTTGTTCCGGAACCTGGTAGGTGTTATCCGCCATTTTTATTTGAGCCATCGAGATAGATTTAACTTTCTGCTTCTTTAAACTTTTTCGCCGCGGTGATGTAACTCAGTTCAAGCTTTGTTAAGTTGATCAATGAGTTTACATTATTACAAATAGTGGTGGCCTGCGGAATGTATTCTTTGTTTTCCTGGACCTTCTGGATGTTGTCTAGCAATATCCCTTTCAGTTGAGTGGATACATTGGTTGCACTCATAACCATGATGTCAGATTGAGTTTCCTTTTTCTCGGCAGGAACCAATTGCTTAACGAAATCGCCAATACTATCGAAAGGCCGGTCGAAATGATTTTCTTTCTCGTTAGTGTGAATGAAAACCCGCTGCCGTTCTTCGCTAACATCATAACCGGTGATGACTACGACCCGCATACCGTATTTCCATGGCTTGTTAAGCAGCCCCTGAAGCTTCTTTTCTGTTATCTTTTCCATTGATCATTCGATTTAATTGTAATTGCAATCGTTTTACTTCAATCAATTCCGGATTCGCGGCAATTGATTCCCTTAATGCTTTATTTTTTCCTGAAGCCAGTATCCCAATAATGTAGTTGTCCGATAACGATCCGATTGAAATTGAAGAATTAATCAGAGCATGTTGGGCCCGTGTAACCAGTATAAGATTCTCAGGTACAACATTCATATTATCCCCATCCTTTGTTCGCACCATATAACCTACCGGAATGGGCCCGAACATTTGTTCGTAGAGCCAGGGCATGAAATGGACAAATCCGGTTTTCAGCTTTATAACTTTAAACGCGTTGCCTCCTGCATATCGCCATATTTTAACGGTTCCTTCGGCGCAGGCCTCCGATACCTTCCAACGCTTTACAGCACATTCAGCAAACCGGCCAGTCTCAATATTGCGTTCCTTTACCTTCTCAACTTCGGTAACAGTGCGGATCAGCTTTAGGTACTTTCTCTTTTTTTCAATATGCTTATTTGTCCATTTCTTTTGCTTTGGCCACAGCTTTTCAAACCTTTCTGCCAGTTCCACATCGCCGACCGTCTTATAATTCGCCTTTAGATAATTAATCTGGTCTTCCGTCCAATATTCCATCTCCATTCGCTTCAAGCCGATTTCATAGCACTTCATCCGGAGGGATGTTAGCTTAATACCGAGCATCTTAGACAACTGCAAGTTGGTCAGAGTGTTGAAGTGGCACCTTATGAAGTTCAGTTCAAAAGGTGACCACCCATATCTATTGCTTTGATGTTTCCTTCGCATTTCTCTTTGTAGCTTTTACGGCTTTTAGTTTCAGTTCCTTCTTTTTCTCCTCCAGTTCATGCAGTCTTTCGGCAACTTTCACAGCCCGCTTTTCGGCCTTTTGCAACTGCTCCATTTCATAAGATTCGATAGGAATATTCCCCAAGCTTTCGGCCAATTTTCTCACCATATAGGCGCTGCTACCCGGAGGTAAAGAAGATGTGAACTTGTCGAAAAGAATGAACCGTACTAGGTAAGACATCTGTTGATCGGTCAAAGCTTCAAGTTTCTCATACAGTTTTTCGGCCTTTACGCTTCCAAAGCCAAGATCAATACCTGCTGCCTTTTTTATTTTATCTTTCAAATCGTAACCAGTGTTTTCACAAACCAGGAAGGCAGTTAAAACACGATCTGTAGGCGTAGTTGATTGCGGTACTTTTTCCAGTCCCGATACTTTCAGGGTCTCAACAATGCGCTTGTGCACCTTCTCTGCGTCAAGTTCCTTATTACGCTTCTCCCTTTCCTTAATACGGGCAATCTCGCCCTCGACATCTGCAATAGTAGCCTTTCCAGATTCCAAAGCTGCTTTCGCATTCTTTGAGGTAACTTTCTTTATCAATTCTATCCAGGTGTATTTTCCTTTATGATCGCCAGATACGACAAAAGCTCTCAGATACTTGCCCGACTGAATCTGCTTTTCAAATTCTGCTCTATATGACCCCGGTTCGTCTTTTACGTACCGGCTGATGTTGGAAGGATATGAAAAATCATCGTAGCGCTCAAGCACTTGATGGCCTTCCTTTTTTAGGCGTTCAGCGATGCTCTTATCAAGATCATAAGATGAATTTGTAACAAACAATATCCCTGGCTCGAGCAACGCATTCTTTATATCTCGATCAAATTGAATGTCACACTTATGCCTGAAACAAGAAATATTTGAACAAACAGGGTTAACCTCAGCATCGGGGAAGAGGTTAGCGACTGCGGAATTAAATGAGCAAGTGGTACATGGCCCGGCTTTTTTGTCAATAGATTTATCTGACAGTTCGAATGGTGATTCCTTTAGCGATCCGCTATATCTTCTTAAAGTATAGTCATTAATCGAAATCTCCCTTCTTGTCTCAATATCTTCCTTATCAATACGACAGTCTTTATATAATATTTCCTGAATAGCAGGTGATAGCAGTGCGATGCGCAATGCTTCGGATAAATTGACCATATTCCGATAAAAAACAGTCTGCCACTTTCCTGTTAGATCATTCAGCTTCATCCGTTGTTTGACGAAATAGTCTTTCTTGCCTACCCGGGCAGCAACTTCCGTGAAACTATATTTTTCAAGTAAATGCTTAAATGCGAACGCCTCCTCCATCGGATGGACATCCTTTCGCTGAAGGTTTTCCGTAATTTGAAGCTCCAATGCTTCATCATCTGTCAACTCGAGGATGTAGGCCGGGATATCGACCTTTTCAGCGATAATACTTCCCCGGTACCTTCGCTCACCGCATACCAGTTCAAAGGTTTCTGTCCCGGCAATCGGCCGTACCAAAACAGGTTGTATTACTCCCTTTTTCTTGATCGATGCTGCTATTTCATTTATCGCATCTTCATCAAATTGTTTTCGCGGGTTTGAATTCCCGATGACAATACTTTTCAGTAATAGCATTTTTAATGCCGGCTGTGTTGTTTTTTCCATTGTTGTTTATTTGGATTTGATTAAGAAATTCACTTTTTTGGCTTTTTAGAAAGGGCATTGAGTTCCTGAAGTTCAACCTGCTCATTAGGTGTAAGTCCCCTTTCCTTGGCCAACGCTTTCAGGGTCCGGATCCTAAGCTTATTGGCTGCTTCAGCTTTCATTGTGTCGGTCAAAGGCATTTCGATATCGAGGTTATCCTGCATTTCCTCCGGAGTCAGGGCATTTGCATCGCTGGCGTCGTTGATGTCCTTAAAAATGATGTCTACGGCAGACTCAGGTTCCTTGCTTTTCAAAATGGTATTTTCAGGGCTAGCCTGGGGCTTATGACGGAATAAGTTCCCCTGAATTTCCTCCTGGGACTTATTGTTATCCATGAAAGTGATAATCTGTTCCCGTAAATGCTCAAGCGCAGTAACAAGGGATTTTATCCTTATATAACTGCTTTCAGAAATGTCGGTGCTGACGATCGGGCTGTTTAGAGTAACTGACCTGTCGTTTGAAAGTGTCCTGACGCCGGTCAAAACAACGGTTTCTTTTTCTCCGTCACCCTTCACAGAATAACCCCTACAGGCAACACGATCATAATCGGCCACACCGTTCTGGTCATATTGTTCCGTCAAATCAGTCAAGTGACTGTTCAGGCCCATGAATGCCTTCTTCAATATTGGAGGCGCTTCAGTCGATGGATAACTTTTGTGTACTTCGGCGTTATCATCCGAAAAGGAAACTTCCAGGAATTCTCCTTTGATTAGTTTAGCTTTTGTGATTTTCATTTTTCTCTTTTTTAGATTCGTAACGAGGGCGGGAATCGAACCCGCGACCTCCGGGATATGAGCCCGGCGAGCTACCGCTGCTCTACCTCGTGTTAGGAACTTATTTGCTTTTATATAAGGTCCCGTGAAGGTTGTTATGCTTTTTGAAGCGAATAGGATTTCAGTACAGATTTTAGCCTTTCAGCATTGGCCGCAATGTTCAGAGCAGCCTGAAGCGGGTTATCCGGATTAATGACATTAACGGCCTCCCACAGAACACCAATGGATTTGTCCTGGGTGTCAAGTTGCTTATACAGGCTTTCTTGCTTTTTTAGGGCCTGCTCTACGGCTTCATGCCGCCCGTTGTCTTCGTCTGTTATGTGGTCAATCTTTGTCCACATTTCGGAAATCTGGCGGTCGACTTCCTGACGGTCAAGTAATTTTCTCATTGGTTGGTTTTTAAATGGTTTTCAAATTTTTTTTCAATACCGGGAACCGGCTACCTTGTTTGCTTTCAACGATGATCACTTCGGAGTGATCAGATACTTCAGTAACCAGTTCCCCTTTTTTCCCGTACAGATCATGTTTGCCTTTGTCATTCCGGAAGTGGCTGAATTCATCCCCGCGCAGAAGGTATTTTCTGACTGTACTCATTTCAATGATATTGCGACAGCTGTTGTTGAAGACTTTACTGGAGGAAAAACAGTTACCATTTCATCCCCGACACGTATATCGGTTCCGGAAGCAGGGGCATTTTTGAGCCATTCCTGTCTCGCCTTTAATGCAGCAGTGGCACTCTCAGCAGCTGCTTGCAATTCTACCAGTTCAGGATCATTGCAAACTGAGAAGTCGTATTTTGTCCCGACCTCCTTAATTTCAAATTTTGCGTTGTGAAACGTTGTTGCCTTGGCACCCCCTAAAAGCTTGATAGTTTCTTCCAGCAGGTATTTTTTATACTCACGGGCCTTCTCAAAGCTTTTATTCTTTTTTTCGTCGGTAGAAGTAAGCTGCTCTATGATTTCTTCCATGCACTTCACCTGAAGATGCACTTCCATCGGATTTTTATACCCTTCTCTGATTTCGTGAACCAAGGAAGCTATAAACGACTGCCTTTCTTCTTTAGTAGTCTGAAAAAGGCTTAAAATAGACGATGCGGATAACGATTGAGTAACTTCCATACTATTTGGCTTTTGGTTTTTGCAATTCATTAAAGCGAGTGGTCGCAGCGGCAACGAAGCGGGGATTTGTCTTTACATCATTTGAAAGGCCTTCTTTCAGTAATTTGAGGTCGGCAACATCTTTTGCGTTGGCAAGCCCTGAAATAGCGTTGTTTAATTCAGCTAAAGGATCAATCCCCGTCTCACACCATTCAGCGAGCATCCTGCCGGTTTCAATTGACGGGACGAAAGAAGGCTTATCCATAAAGAGGCCGGTGCGGTCCTTTGAGGCTGAAGCGTTATGCAATTGGTCCAGTTCCAGGTTAGCTGTCAATTCATACTCAAACCCTTCCCTAGTGATTTCCTTCAGGCCTGCCTTTGTGATCACAGTCTTACCGTTCTGATTACTCATGTCGTAATCTTGCTTCCTTCGAACCGTTGTAAAAACATGGCAGCGGCTCTGAAGTATCGCATCGATAAAATCCTGATGCCGCGGGGTTACCTTGGCCCACTGAGTGTAAGAGTTGTGTTTGGGATCCTTTTGAGTTAGTTCATCAATGATCTCCAGGCACCCGCCGCGGCCATCCCATTCATGGGTTATGCTATCAATGATAATTACTTCGATTTCCGGGACACTTTCGGAGGCCTTTATTGCGGCGACATAACGTTCGGGTGTATAGGGTGCCTTGAGCGGGAGCGTCATAAACTCCCCTATCTCTGTCCCGTCTTGTAATGTATAGTTTGCATATAGATCAGCGCTTTCATTCTCTGAATCTATAACTGCTATTTTTCCCCAGTCCCCGGTTAAACCATATGCTATGAGCAATGCGGAAACGGTTTTACCACCCCCGGAAACGGCTGAAAAACCCAACCTTATTTTGGCCTTCTTTCTGCTGGCCTTGCGTAATTGAAAATCTGACATATTGGTTAGCTTTATTGGTTAAGAAATCTTTTTCCTGTATCCCTGATGTAAACATTATCGGTAGCATCGCGGTATCTTATGTCGCCCTTCCTCCAGTAGTCATATATCGACTCCATGAAATCAAGGCGTAATGTTTGCGTAACACCTTTAAATGTTCGGGTATATATCTTGTCGGGTATTCTGCCTCCAGAACATTCTATTACTATCGACGATTTCATATCAGGATGCTTTTTTATTAAAGAATTAAATTCAGTCTTTTGCAGCATTCATCGAATTCCCGGCTAATGGCTTCTACTTCGCATTTTTGATCCCATACTGAAGCGGCCTTTGTGTTGTAGCCAAGAGAAATAGTTTCGTTGCCCGAATGGTCTTTTGATAATTGCAGAAAGCTTGCGTGAAGCTTTGTGAGTTGGTCGATCCTCTCTTGGAGGTATATTTTGAATTCGTTCATCTGCTATTTGATTAAGTGTTAAATGGAATTTCAGAAAAAGCTCATGTTTTAACTCCCGTTTATTCATGATTGAAATTTTATAATGAATGGCAGCGGGATTGGTTTCCCGCTGCCAGGATCAGTTTAGTTAAATTGGAAATCACCTTTCTTAGCGAAATTGGTGCAGAGGCTGAAGGCGTTCTTCGTCCTTTGAAGCCCCGACCCAAACATGATTGAATTCAGTTTGTCTTCGCCTGTTTTGAATTCCTTTACGTTTTGGAAATAGCCAGTAACGGCATTGTATGCTCCGAATAGAGTCCCCCGGGTAGTGTCCATCAGTTGGGTTTCATTGCTCATTGCATATTCAAATGCAGAATCGCAGACGTTGGTAAATGCTGTCGACAGTTCAGCGAATGCCCCAGATTTGATATTGGCTAAAGCTTCAACATTTGACGCCATGGCTTCCATGATCAGTTGTTTTATCTGGCCATCAGTGATCTTTACTTTGGTCCAGTTATTGAATATTTCTTCAAGCTGGATGGAAAGTGTGTTGGATATCCCCATGATCTTGTGCGCTTCTTTCAACCTTCCTTGTGCACTTTCTGTGTGGCGGATTTTCACGACGTTTGAGCAGTTACCCAGTGCCATGTTCAAAGTATTTTGGCAGACAATGCGTATAGGGGTAAAGGCGGCAATGATGCTTTCAGAGCCATCGTGTGATGTGGTCAGAAAAATATACTTTTCAATAAGGTCTTCCTTTCCAACCCGGATATAATCAGGAAGCTTTGCGGTAATGAAAATCTTTTCACCGGCTCCGAGGGCGCCAGCTGTTTCATAAAGAATTCCATCGCCGCCGACGATGGAATCAAAAAAGCTGAAGGCATCTGTGTTTTGAACTACATTGTAGTTAGCCCCTAACTTGTCTCCCAGGATAGCGTTGTTGTCCTTCCGGTAAGTAAAAAATGAATTTGCTGAAACGATTTCCGAGTTATCCGGTAACCGGTGAACGTTTGGAGCTTTGATTACTTCAAAGTCCAGTCCGGCGAACTGCAAAGCCTCAGCGCTGGTTGGATAATCCTGAACGATTTGGCCAAGGCCGTGCCAGGCTTTCTGCTTAACTGAAAAGAAGCTGTCTTTTCCGTTTGTTCTGTTGATGTTGTGTGCCATACTATTTATTGGATTTTGGTTAAGAAATATTTTTTATTTTTGCGCCGGATTCTATAAACCCGGTTAAGAAATTGCCCTTGTTCGCGCAAGGGCTTTTTTATTTTGGGAGGCTTCGTAGATACCGATGCCGACCTTTACTAGTTCCGATTTCTGGCTCCCCTTTCGGGGAGCTACAGGACGCCCACCGTCCTGTAGCTCTGCCAGCATTATAGCGAGTTTGTCCTGTTCGTGTCTTATGAGTGCCTGCTGCCGTTTTATTTCCCTCATTTTCAGGTCGAAGACTTTCATATCAGTAGTTTAATGAGTTGATCACATATTTGAACCATTCGATTACTGCCAGCGATACCGTGGTTAGGATTAGAGTTAGGTACCAGAGATCACGCATGTCCGGATAGTATGAATACCTGTTTTGCCTCCGGAGCATCCTGAAAAGGACGGCGATAATTAAAAGCTTGACGGTATACCAATCAATTCTCGGGTGACGGTATATTCTGTTCCAGTTCATTTTGTTGTTTTAAGGATGATTATTGTTAAAAGATTATATTGAAATGGTATTGTATATGCAGTTGTTAAAATGGATTTTTCAAAACGAGTTTGGCACATTTCGTGATTAAGGTTCAACCGTGGAAAGAGTCTTTTTCAAGTCGCTCAAAAGTTTGCTTGCGAAAACTGTCATTTTTGCTTGGCCATTCAGGTACCTATCTACCGTCGTAAGACTACAGTCATTTTCGAGAGCCCATTTCATTCTCATTGGTTTTGAAACATTTGGAGCGATTGTAGTCAACTCTTCATTCAGTTCCTTAAGTTTTTCTTCTATTGTTTTCATCTTAAAAATGTTTTACCTTTGATTGTTTTACTTTTAGTATTGGTGCCTGTAATTCAGATTGCATGTCAAAATTAAAGACAATTTTCTAAAAAATAAAATTATTTGGACTATTTTCTCAGATATTTATTTATAAGATGGCTAAAGCGAACATTTTAAACGACTTACTTAAGCGAATAGAGGTTAAAGTTTCTGCTTTTGAAAGGGAAATCGGGGTTGCTAACGGTACAATAGCGAAAGCTATTTCACGAGATAGCGATTTAGCCGGATGGATTATTGAGAAAATTGTCATTAAATATCCTGGTATCAACGAAAATTGGCTGGTTACAGGAAAAGGGGAAATTTTCTTAGACGATATAAAGCTTTCTACTCCAAAAGAAGTTATTCCAATTGGGAAACATCATCACGCCAGATTGAAGCCAGAGGAATATAAGGATGCATACAAAGATTGGCCTGGTGTACCGATGTATAATACACCCATTACAGCTTCATTCATAGAAACGTACAGAGATGACAAGGCCTTTATACCTCAGTATTATTTGCATGATCCACGCTTCCGGGATTGCGACTTCGGCGCTATCATTACTGGCGATAGTATGCACTCTGAAATCCGGCATGGCGATTTCATAGCCTGTAAGGAAGTGATAGATACCCGGTTTATTGTATTCGGAGATATTTATTACGTAGTGGCCACTAATGGACTGGAGACATGTAAATACCTGAATGCAGATCCTAAGAATGACAACAATTTTTTGCTAGTTCCGAAAAATGAAAACATTACGCCATCTCCGATCCCGAAAGACATGATATTGAAAATCTACAAAGTGAAAGGAATTCTTAGGGGTTACTAATTTGCCAACACGATCATTACAAAATAAACTTTATGCAAGAATCACCACATTACCAGCCGACACGCCTTGAGGAGTTCCTGCTGGAGAACAATGCAATGCTCCAGTCATTAATTCACAACATGGCCACGCTGATGCAACACTCTGTCGGAATGTACTCAATGATGTATGAACACATAACGGGACAGCAATACAAACCAGGAAACCCGGTGTTTGAAGCTAACAGCAAACAGATTGATGAAAAGCTGAAGTTTTATAAGAAAGCTACAGCAGATATCTTGAACAAAAACATGGAAATACATAAAAAATGGCAGGAAAGAACCATTCGATAGAAATCGGGGAAAGATTTATTGAGGCGATGAAAATGGTGATCGCCAAGGGGCTCGTTTCCGATACTGCCGTCTTCAGTAGCAAAGTTGGTTTGTACTCACAGAACCTATCGAAGATCAAAGCAAAAGAACGGTACCCTACCCTTGAGGCAGTTACAAACCTATGCATAGAGTTTGGCATCTCCCCTTCCTGGATATTATTGGGCAAAGGAGAAATGATGGACGGACAGAATAACGACTTACTTAAACGACTGGAAAAAATTGAAAAAATCGTTTACAAAAAAGTGAAGGCTTAAATCCTTTACTGGTATGGGTTTGAGGCAGGTTTGTTGTCAATAACACTCATTCCCACACTTTTTTAATCAGCGTATCATTTTTGAAAAATAAAAATATTAATACCTGCGCCAATACTGCATTCTAGCTCTTTAAAATTGAAATCAGTTCCCTCTTAATCAGCGGGTCCAGGGTTCGAGTCCCTGAGGGACCACCTTAGTATTCTTGAAATGCCCTGTAGTCTTGCATTACAGGGCATTTTCATTTTCTGGTACAACATTCCCCAAAAAACGGTCTAGTCTTCTCACGATGTGAAATGTACTTACTGTAACCTATGTTCCGATTACATACCTTTCGTTATTCTTTCGTAAAAATCGGCGATATTAATAACTATACAATTTTTCAGGTATGCCACGAATTGCTTCCAAAAAAAAATTCCATCATGCTGCCACTACTCATGTGCTATTAATGAGTCTTGAGTTCATTCCTAAGTGGATTGATGCAATGTTGAAACACATAGACAAACCATTCTGTCCTGTCCCCGCAAAATAATCGATGTCTCGGGCAGCCGCGTTACCCATATTTTGGGAGATCAATAACGACTGGCAGGTTGCTCAGGTCTTTAACAAAAAACAAAAGGGACTGCCTTGGTAGTGGCAGCCCCAGTTTGCTTTCAAAAAACCAACTTATTGTTTTGCTAAACGTATTACTTTTTCGCTAATGCCGTTGCTTACGGTAACAAGATAGATACCTGATGGAATGCCATCTAAAGAAAGATACATATTACCGGCCATATTCTTACCGAGATCGTGGGTCATCACTGTCTGGCCAAGCAGGTCAGTTACAGTAACGGTTGCTTCGGCCTGCTGGGCAAAAGAATAAGCGACGATCATACCGGTAGTAGCCGGGTTAGGATAGATCTTTACAGATGCATCATTTGTATTTACATTAGTGACATTCAGTGCAGCGCTCACCAGCAATGGGATGTACAGGTTAACGGTCTGCGTATCGCCCGTAGCTGTGCGTGGAATAAATGCTATCGTATCAATAGTAGCGCCTGATGACATACCGCCTAAGCTCACGAAGTCGCCGAGTACATTCTTAATGTCGAAAACATAGTCATTGGTATCAATTTGAACCATTGAATCTGCCGGAGTCGTCCCAACGCTTCCCCATGAAGTGAGCGCCGGGTAAGATAAAACGCCTGCAGTATTAGCAATTGCATAAGTATAGGTATAGATGGTACCGTTGTAATGTTTGAAGATCACGTCGCCATCTGATGTACCACTGTAATGGGCAGTGTCGTTTTGTGGATGGTAGTAAACGACTGCATTTTCAGTCCCTGTAGCAAGGAATGTACTTGGCAGTATCGTATTAGGGCCTGTGCTCCATGCCTGGCCTACCGTATCGGATAATACGCCTGTATGCACTACCGGTAAGTACAAATTTGCCGATTGAGTATCGCCAACTGCCGTCTTTACGATGATGTTAACGCCAGTAACATAAACGTTTGGTGGCACGCTGAAAAACTGCCTTACATTAGGTAATGTCCATGTCCATTCGTGCGCGCTAACCCTGGTAAACTGGTCGATCGGCACAGAAGCGCCTGCCCACGTCCCGTTGTTGTATGTCCCAATGTGGCCTCCTGAACCTGGAGTACTATCGGTCAAGTAACAATATGCATATAAATTGCCTGTAAATGTTTGGAAAGCTGTATCACCGTGGGCGCCACCGGAACCAAAGGGATTATAGGTCACTGTTATGCTGTCCATCCCGTCCCATACGTTCAACGGATAGAATGTTCCCGTCGCCTGCCCTTTTGCCATAAAACTTACGGCGATCATCAATAGTGCGAAAATAGATGTCTTTTTCATACGCTAATTGTTTGGTTTTTTTGATTGTTAAGTATAAAATTTTTATTTATAATTATATTTTTGTCCGTATAAATCAGGACACTGCCTTATGTATAAATTTTGTCAAATATATTTATGATCAACAAAGTTGCTATTATATAACTTATTAACGTCGCAAAGATGCTTTACTCCTATCCGATAATATTTGACGAGTAAAATTATTTGTAACTATAGTATTAAAAAAGTACGCCTTTTGCTAAAACTGATAGCATATTTGCCATTAGACCTAAATAATCGAACAAACATTGATATTATTTTAAAAATTTCACTTTTCAATTAAATAATACAATATGTAAAACAAACTGAGCCTCACTAAAGTCGCATGCTATTGCTTCTTCAAAAGCATATACTGGTACGGTGATAAGGAGACAGACGCGGAAAGGTTCACTGTCGCATTATTGTTCCGCCCATCGCTCCATGAAGTGCCGGCGAGCGCAGCAGGCAGTGTCACAGACGCCGCAGCACTGCGCACATTCACGATCACCAGCGCCGTATCACCGGCAATTGTCCGCTCAAATGCACACACATTTGAGTTGCTGAAATCACTGATCGCGCCTTCCTTTACAGCATCATTGGCGTTTCTGAACGCGATGATCTGCTCGTATGCGCCACTTACCCAGTTATTGGCAGCCCAGTTGATCGGCGTAGTTGTGTTGAAGAAAGTAAGTCGGGTGCTCTCGTCCACTTCCTGGCCATCGTATATGAGTGGCACCCCACCCATTGTCGCAGCCAGCACAAAAGCGCCGAGTGCGCCCTCTTGTGATTCTGTAGGCCCGCCAAACAATTGATCGGGCGTGCCATTGTCCAGGTCTTCATCATGGTTGGAGATGAAGCGTAGCATATAGGTACCGGGTTGCGTACCCGCAATGTCCAAAACATTCGTAGAGGCAAGGCCTATGGCGGAATAACCACCGTTAAAGACATTGCCAAGCGTAGTAAAATAATTCCAACTGTAGATCATCTGAAAACCGGATGTAAAGTGGGAAGTACTGGAGCCTTCAGCCAGAAGTACCAGCTTGTGGTTCAGTCCCTTTATATTATTCAGCGCTGAAGTCCAGAATGCGTCCGGCTCTGAGTCTGCGTTGTCGCATCGGTAACCATCTATATTGGCTTGCAGTATCCAGTACTCCATGCCGTGTATCTGCGCTGCCCACATTGTTTTGTTGGCATAGTTCAATGCGGCAATGTCTGTATAGGTGCCATATTGTTGTATATCGCCGAAACTGTTGAGGTTGTACCAGCCTGTGTCGCTGATCCAGATGTTGTCCCATGATGTGCCATCTGTAACCCAGTCCAGTATCACGGCCATGCCATTGGCATGGGCCATGCTTACAAAATTGCGCAGATCGGTCAACGTACCGAATTCGGTATTTACGGCCGTATCGTTTTGTACACAATAAGGGGAGTTGATCGACTTCAATGCACCGATGGGATAAGTGGGCATAAGCCAGATCACATTTACCCCGAGCGCCTTTATGGAATCCATGCGGGCTTCAACCCCGGCAAAATTATCGGAAGCACTGAAAGCCCTGATATTTACTTCATACATTACAATATCCTTGGCGTCAGGTACCCCGGCAAACGGAGTTCCATATTGCCCGGAATCGACGATGGGTGTTGGAGTTGGGGTGCTACTGTTATTGGTTTTCTTACAAGCAGCAAAAGCGACAAACAATACAACTACGCAAACTAACTTATTCATATTAAATTTATTAAATCAATAAGATACACGGCGTTCGCCACGGCATATCCTGTTTGTAAATTTAGTTACTTAAAAGCAGATAAAAAGATACAATACGTGCGTCTTCTGATACAATGCTGACATTTTTTGACCATTTCTTTGCCCTCACGCAGCCAAATAGGATTTGCGGCAGCAAGCGTGGAAAGATGACAAATTAATGGGCTTGTCGGATGTTTAACGAAAATACGGGATCTAAGCCGCAGCTTGATAAATTAAAATCGTTGCAAAATAATTATATAACTTTACCCCTCCTCAGGCGAATATTCAGAGAGATTATGAGAAGTTTTTATTTAATGCTTTTATCGCTTTTGCTCTACGCTCAGCAAGGCTATGCATTAAACAAAGACGTACTCAAGCAATTGGCCCAAACCATTTCGAAAACCGATGAATACGATACAAATAAGGTACGGGCCATAGAAGAGTTAAAGCAACATCTGGTTAATACCAATGAACCATTGGCTTTGTTTTCCGGCTACCGCGACATCTATGAGCAGTATAAATCTTTCAAGTACGACTCGGCTTATAGATATGCAGTGAAAATGATGGATCAGGCGTATATTATCAACAATGCCAAATTTATCAATGAAGCTAAACTCAGCCTGAGCTTTGTACTCCTGTCTGCCGGGTTATATAAGGAAACCTTCGATTCTTTGAATACCATCAACCTGTCCGGGAGCGATAGTGCATTCCGGTCGCAGTGCTACATCCTATGGGGCCGGTATTATTATGATATAGCGTCTTATGATTATGATCAATACCATTCCACCAACTATGACATCATTGGCGGCCGATACATGGACTCTGCGCTCCTGTTCCTACCACCTGCTTCGTTCGAATTTAGCTACTACATTGGCCTGAAATCGTTGAAAATGGGCAATAGCGCCGCAGCTATTTCGTCCCTGGAGAAAATAATTAATGATCCGGGCCTCACCTATCATCAACTCGCATTGGCAACTTCAACACTAAGTTCGCTTTACCGCGACCAGGGAAATACGGATAAAACAATTGAGTTACTGGCACGGGCCGCAGACGCCGATATAAAATCATCCACCAAGGAGGCCGTGGCCATTTTTCACCTGGCAGAACTGCTGTACAAGACAGGCGACATAGATTATGCCTCCATTTTCATAGACTATGGCCTCGTGAATGCGGAATTTTATGATGCCAAACAACGTAAGATTGAAGCCAGCAGCATATTACCGCTCATTGAAGCCGCGCGTATCAATGCTATGGAAACCAAGAAAAATCAGTTGATCGAGTATGCCATTATCGTCACTATTCTCATGTTATTGCTCATTGGCCTTTCTTATATCGTCTTGAAGCAGGTGAAGCGGCTAAAAATGGCACAAGCGGCCCTCGCTGAAGCGCACGTGCAGCAGCAGCAGGTGAATGTGATGCTCAGCGATGCAAATAAAGAGCTGGGTGATGCAAATGACAAACTGGCGAAAGCCAACGATAAACTTGCTGAAGCAGATAAAATTAAAGAAAAATATATCGGCTACTTCTTCAATTCTGATTCTGACTATTACGACAAGATTGAAAAAATCAAACAAAACATAGATAAGAAATTGAATGAAAAAAAATATGAAGACATCAGATTTTATCTGAATAAGATAGACGCCCAAAAGGAGAAGGAAGAGTTGCTCAAGAACTTTGATAAATTATTCCTGGCACTGTTCCCAAATTTCCCTGCTGAGATCAATAACCTGTTACGCAAGGAAGAAATAATACATTTAAAAGAAGGTGAGCTGCTCAATACAGATATGCGAATATTCGCATTTATTCGCATGGGCATTTCAGATCCTGAAAAAATTGCAAGTATCCTCGATTATTCCGTAAAGACCATCTACACCTACAAAAGCAAATTAAAGAGCAAATCAAATATCCCAAATGATGAATTTGAGGAGCGGATCATGGCAATTAAGGCGCTTTAAGCACATCTGTTTAAAGGAATTATTAAGATTTTGTTACCAAATCTATTCCACAGGCGTTTTAGAACAATAGCCTTAAACACTTATAATAGAATATTATAAACATCTATATTACTGTTATTTGGTGTTTATTTTTTTGATTTCATTTCTAATGCTTGACAAAGGCGGCACTTTAACTTTATTTTGTGTTAAGAAAATGTGAGTGTTGGCTTTTTATTATCCGACCGCCCCACCGCAGACTTCTCAAAAGCATTACCCTCAATTATTATCCTTTCCGATCTATAAAATTAAACCATCTATGCGCACGTACGGTAACACTATTTTCAGGAATTTGATGCTCATCGCCCTATTGTCCCTTCCATTTATGAACGCCAGGGCCCAAGCCGGGAGTATACAGGTGAACGGCACCATTAAAGATGGGCAGGGGCAACCGGTGGTACAGGCCACCATTGTCATTTCCGGCACCAAGCTGGGTACCATCAGTGACTATGATGGCAAATTCACCATCAATGCCCCGGCTGACGGGATACTCATCATCACCGCCGTAGGGTTTGATTCCTTGCAAACAGCAGTAAAAGATATACTCAACATCACATTGAAAACTTCTACAACAGCACTTAAGGAGGCCGTAGTGATAGGTTACGGAACAGTCGGCAAGGAAGAACTCACCGGGTCCGTGGCCAAGGTGGACGAAAAGGACTTCCAAACCGGGACCATCTCTACCCCGGAACAGTTAATAGCCGGTAAAGTGGCGGGTGTTTCCATAACCGCTAATGGAGGTAACCCGGGCGCAGGTAGCACCATCAATATTCGCGGGTTAGCTTCACTCAACGCCTATAGCCAGCCGCTTTTCGTGATCGATGGATTGCCTATAAACCAAGACCTCAATATTTACGGAACATCAAACCCCATGAGCCTGATCAATCCGGATGACATAGAATCATTTACTATATTAAAAGACGGCGCCGCGACAGCTATATATGGCTCGCGGGCATCCGGTGGCGTTATCCTGATTACTACAAAAAGAGGAAAAAAAGGAAAACCGCAATTCAGTTTTACCACCAACACCTCTTTATCCACTGTTGCCAGAGAACAAAGCGTGCTATCAGCGTCTGCATTCAGGAATTTGGTAAACAATAGCCCGCATGGGGATAGCCTATACGGGACTGTGCCGTTTAAATCACTACTGGGTAACGCAAATACCAATTGGCAAAATGAGATATTCCACCCCGCACCTACGACTGACGATAATTTCAACGTAAGCGGGGCTATAAAAAACATGCCCTACCGTGTATCCCTTAGCTACCTGGACCAAAATGGCCTTCTGATGACAGATAACCTGCAACGATACAGCGGCGCCATCAATTTGAGCCCTACATTGCTGCATGGCGACCTGAAGATCAACATCAACCTGAAAGCCTCACAAGAAGACGTGCGTTTTGCAAACGGCGCAGCCATAAGTTCTGCCATTTATTTCGATCCAACGCAACCTATTTATCAGGCGGGCAGCCCGTACGGTGGCTATTTCGAATGGGCATCCGGCGGTACCATCAACAAACTGGCTCCCCGCAACCCTGTGGCCCTGCTAAATCTATACCACAATAATGCAGTAGTGGACCGGACTTATGATAATGCCACATTCGACTATCGCCTGCCTTTTTTACATGACCTGCATGTAAATTTAAACTTAGGCGTGGATGCCTCAGGTACTAATGGCACAGTGAAAGAACCAGCCTATGCAGGAGACAATTATATAGATAGCGGAGAGGATAACAAATACAAAAACGCAACCTATAACTCAGTATCTGAATTATACCTCGGTTACAACAAAGACATCCCATCTATAAAGAGCAATATCAATGCAACAGCCGGATATGGCTTTTATCACGACGAGGAAACGGACTACTATTACACCAGCTACCGGGCTGATGGTGATACCATACCCGGTACTAAACCAGTGTATCCCTCACAATTAATACAAAACAACCTGCTTTCATACTATGCGCGGCTTATTTATACACTCAATGTCAAGTACATACTGGCCGCATCGGTACGGGAGGACCAGTCTTCCCGCTTCCCTAACGAAGGTTCTTCGGGCGTGATGCCATCGGTGGCCTTTACGTGGCGCATCAATAAAGAAAAATTTCTTGAAAAGGCAACGGCCCTATCCTTGCTAAACCTTCGCCTCAGCTATGGCGTGACCGGGCAACAGGCAGGTATAGGCGATTACATCTATGAGTCCACTTACGGCTCCAGTATCAACTCATCGCTGGTACAATTCGGCAACTCATTTTATAACCCAGCGACGCCGTCAAATGCAAATTCACTTATAAAGTGGGAACAGACACAAGCTACCAATATAGGCATTGACTTCGGCTTTTTGAAAAATCGCCTCGGAGGTAGTATCGATGCGTATTACAAAAATACCACCAACCTGATCGTGGATAATGTGCCCTTACCCGGTGGGGCAGGATTTGGCAGCACAATACCCGTAGCAAATGCCGGAACGCTCGTGAATAAAGGTTTAGAGTTCTCTTTAAATGCGGTGCCCGTAAAAACCAAGCATTTTGAATGGGATGTAAACTTCAACGTATCCTACAATGAAAATAAGATCACGCAACTAAACAACACGACTGACTCTAATGCGCATGGCCTCGTCTATGGCAACGGTGTACAGACAGACGCAGTAGGCTATGCACCAGGTGAATTCCTGGTGTACCACCAGGAGTATGATAAGAACGGCAAACCAATAGAAGGTGTATATGCAGACATGAATGGCGACGGCGTTATCAATTCAAAAGACCTTTATTATGATCATTCTCCGTTCCCTAAGTTCATATATGGTTTTACAACGCGCTTCTCTTACGACAAGTGGACGCTGAGCACAGTACTGAGGGCCAATACAGGCAACTATATGTACAACAGCGTTGCTGCTGCGGCAGCCCAGGCCAACGTTTTTAATTCAGTAGGGTACCTTGCCAATACCTCAACATCTCTAACTTCTACAAATTTTTATTACAACCAAAACTTGTCGGACTACTATGTGCAAAACGCATCTTTTTTGAAAATGGACAATGTGACACTGGCTTATAACTTTGGGAAGATAGCGCATGGCAAACTGAACTTAGCCGTAAACGCATACTGCCAGAACGTGTTTACCATTACCAAATATACAGGGCTGGATCCTGAGATATATGGAGGATATGACGCGGCGCTCTATCCCCGTCCACGCATTTTTGGCGTTGGCGCCAATATTAAATTTTAATCTCCTTAAAAGTCATTATATGAAAAACAAAATCATCCAATCGACATTACTTCTTGTTGCGGCTTGTTGCATTAATGCCTGCAAAAAACAGCTTAACTTGACGCCGCCCAACACAAATACCCCTGACCAACAATATAGCACGGCAGCGGGTTACAAAAACGGGCTGGCCAAAGTATATGGTAGCTACTCGCTCGTTAGTAGCATCGGTACAGGCAGTTCCGATATCTCCGTATCAGGTGTGAGCGATCCTGCCGAAACGGATTTTCTGCGCGTGTTCTGGAACCTACAGGAGCTCACGACGGATGAGGGCGTGTGCGCGTGGAATGACCAGTATATACAGGCATTTCATAATTTCAACATTAACTCCAGCAATATTTACACAGCCAGCGCCTATTACCGCTGTCTTTTCACCATCTCCGTTGCCAACGAATTTATCTCGCAGTCATCTGACGCCGAGATCGCCAAACGTGGTTTCACTGGTGAGAATGCGACTAATATACGGTACTACCGCCAGGAGGCCCGCTTCATAAGGGCATTCCAATACTGGGCATTGATGGACCTTTTTGGCAACCCTCCGTTTGTAACGGAGAATGACCCTACAGGCTCTTATTTTTTCCCGAAGCAAACTACGCGGGCGGCATTATTTACATACATAGAATCTGAGCTGAAGACACTGGATTCAACTATGGTACCACCTCATCAAAACGAATATGGCCGTGCCGATCAGGCCGCAGCCGACGCCTTGCTTGCGCGCATGTACCTGAATGCACAGGTATATACGGGGACTGCCCGGTATGCTGACGCCATCACTTACGCGACAAAAGTGATCAATGATGGATACACTTTAATGACCCCTTACAAAAAACTATTCGAAGCAGATAATAACCTGAACAATCCGGAGGTTATTTTACCGGTTTGCTATGACGCGGTCAATTCCGGGAATTACGGCGGCACTACCTTCCTGGTTTGCTCAGCCCATGGTACAACCCCTGCCGACGATGACTCTGCAGGCATACCATCTGGTGGGTGGTTAGGCAACCGGCCCACGCAAAACCTGCCACTCATTTTCGGCAGCTATAGTACCACGGCCGACCAACGGGCGATGTTCGGCCTGGGTTCATTGCCCATAACTGATGAACTAAACTTCTCAGACGGGCTTGACGTAACCAAGTTCAGCGGGCGCAACTCGGATGGATCAACGCCATCTTCGCCAAATGGCACGCTGGTGAGTACCGATTTCCCGTTGTTCCGGCTGGCTGAAATGTACCTGATCTATATAGAATCGGTAGCACGGGGCGGCGGTGGCCAATCAGGAACTGCTGTTATTTACTTCAACAAACTGCGCGACAGGGCATACGGGAACACCGGGAGCGCCACCAATGGCGAGATAAGCAGTTTGCCGGTGCTGGATACCATACTCGCTGAACGCCAGCGGGAATTATATTGGGAAGGTTTCCGCCGTACAGACCTGATCAGGTTTGGCTATTTCACGTCCGGAAGTTACTTGTGGCCATGGAAGGGCGGATCCAGTTCGGGTAACGGGGTAGATGCGCATTTCAATTTATTCCCGATACCGACACAAGATCTTCAGGTAAATTCAAACCTCAAACAAAACCCAGGGTATTAATTTTCTAACCTATTTTATTTAAACCGACTTTTATGAAGAAAAGATATAGTTTCATAGCCCGTGTTGCTTTACTTGCATTACTAGTAAGTTCCTGCCAGAAGACGGATAAAAAATATACCGTAACAGGTGGTGTTTTTCCAGCTAATACATTTACCGCTTCTACTGCTGCGCCTTCTTTGACGTATGCTAACAGGAGCGATACGGCTATTAAATTCGCCTGGGGGGCTGCCACATTTGGCAACCAGGTGGTGGTTACCTATACGATTCAATTTGATGTACCCTCAGATACCGCGGGCGGCAACTGGACGAATGCTTCAAATGTATATGTTGGCAATAATACCTATAACCTGACGATGCTCGTACAAGACCTGAATAGCGCCGTGCTTGCAGGGGGCGCTGCGGCAGGCGTATCAAATACTGTGCTGGTAAGGGTAAAGGCTACGCTAACAAATATAAGCTCCAACACTGCTGCACCGGATGTACTACCCGGCTATTCCAATCTGGTAGTACTTACAGTTGACCCCTATGCGCTTGGGTTCTATGTACCAAGTTCATCATACGGATGGAATTTCAGTTACGCCCCAAAGTTGAATTTGGTACCCGATAGCTCCGGCATTTACGAGGGCTTTGTATACCTCCCCGGCACCGGAACACAGTCGGTGAAACTGACGAGCGGGCTTAATTTCCTGGGCACAGATTATGGCGCCGACTCTACTGCATTGGTGCAGGCTAGCGGAACCACACTGCCACTTACGGTAAGCACCGGCGGGTACTACGAAATACGGGTGGACCAGAGCAATGCGAACTACTGGGTGCTAACGCCATCCACGTGGTCTGTTATCGGTGATGCAACACCCGCCGGGTGGTCCACAGACAATGAAATGACCTATGACAGCACACTACAGGTATGGTATATCGACTCACTGAGTTTGGCAACCACAGGCTCATTCAAATTCAGGCAGTCTAATGCATGGCATGTAGATTTCGGCTATGCCGGTGCAGGAACGACCAATGGTAATTCCATGACGGCCCCCTTGCTATACGTTGACAATAACCTGGACAACGGCAATGTGTTCCTGGCGTATAACAACCAGCCAAACCTTACAGTGGCAGTAACAGGCATTTATAAAGTGACCCTTGACCTGCACATCTCGGGGACTTACACTTATACACTCTTAAAGGAATAACCCATAAATAGAGAACAGGACAGCCCCGCGCGCTTTGTAACGTTTATAAAAACAGGCAATGACTAAAATACTCCAAAACATATTGTTTTGCGTGGTTGCTACCACTATGGCATTGCACAACGACAGGTGCGTAGCAAGATCGCCGCACGCGGCAACGGGCAGAAGCAAGCAGTATGGCAAACCGTTTACGGAAGTCCCGGACAGGCGCGATGTGGCCATCTATCAGGTAAATATGCGGGCATTCAGTGCGGCTGGCAATTTCGCAGGTGTGATAGCACGACTGGATTCGATTAAAGACCTCGGTGTAAATGTTATTTACCTCATGCCTATATACCCGGTGGGGATAGAAAAGTCAGTAAACTCGCCTTACTGCGTGCGCGATTACATGGCCATCAATACGGAATTTGGTGACCTCCCTGACCTGCGCGCGCTGGTTGATGGTGCACACAAGCGAAATATGAGCGTGATACTGGACTGGGTGGGCAACCATACTGCATGGGACAATGTGTGGATGGCAGACCACAGAGACTGGTACAAACAAGATGCCGCAGGGAAAGTTGTATCGGCTGGGTTTGGCTGGACTGACGTAGCGCAACTGGACTTTACCAAAAATGCCATGCGGCAAGCAATGATAGCCGCTATGAAGTACTGGGTATTCGCGGCCAACATTGACGGCTTTCGATGCGACTATGCAGATGGCCCTCCCGAAGACTTTTGGAAACAGGCCATAGATACGCTGCGGGCTATCAAAACGCACAAATTGCTTTTCCTTGCAGAAGGGTCACGTAACGGTAATTTCACCGCAGGGTTTGATTACAATTTCGGATTTCATTTTTTTGAAAACCTGGAGTCGATTTACAACAAAGGCAAGTCAGTGCTATCCATAGACAGCCTTAATTACAGCGACTATAAAGATGCCGCAGATGGCCAGCAGATGGTGAGGTATACTACTAACCACGACGTAAATGGCTCAGATGGGACGCCGCTTAAACTGTTTGGCGGAAAAGAAGGGTCAATGGCGGCATTTGTAGTGGCAGCATGCATGAAAGGTGTGCCGATGATCTACGGCGGCCAGGAGAAAGGCATGGCGCAGCCCATCCCGTTTCCCTTTACAAGCGTCAAAATAAATTGGAATGCAAATCAGGACCTGACAGAAGTCTATAAGAAGATCATCGAAATCAGAAACCAAAGTTATGCGATAAGGCGCGGCACACTCACATCTTACAGTTCGGCTGACATCTGTTCATTCACAAAAACCGCGGGCAAGGAAACCATATTCATACTGTCGAATATGCGCGACAGAAAAATTGACTACAACCTGCCCGATTTTGCCGCTAACCCAGCCGGCTGGACAGACCTGATGACCGGAAGGAAGATCATGCTGCAACAGACACTTCCGCTTTCCGCATACAGTTACATGATCCTCAGAAAAAACGGACAAGACTGATTTCTGATATTCGCGCCTAATTTTCCGAACGCATTAATTCAAAGAATCAAGAATAGCGTGGGCTTGCGTGAGATCAAGCGCTGAAAGATATTCATAAGCCAACGACAATTGAATATCAGTGCTCGTTCCTTTATATTTCTTCCTGAGGGTATACCATTTGTAGATCAACTGCAATTCTGTGACGGTGTAGGTTACACCTGTGTATTGCTGTATAGTCTGCAACGAACTGAAATTAAAATCGAGCGTCGGTTCTATCATCGTGCCTTCGCCGTAATCATTCCAGGTGATGATCTGTATAAACTGAGCATTGTTGGTTTGTGACAGTGTGAGCGTATTCTGCAGCGTAGCACCATAATCAATCAGGAAGAGCGTAGAGCCTGCGCCACCTTGGGCGTAGTAGTCCTTAAAACCAGGATAAGCTGCGCCAAGGGAAGTAGCAGGAAAATTGGCGGAATAGAAGTTTTGCAAGTTCGTCATGTTGCTGCTTTCTACCCATGCAAAGGAACCACTGGCGCTGCTCCCAGCCAGGCTTTGATGGTCTTGCAGCGTCAGGAAAAAAGGTTGATTACTGAATATTGAAAAAGCTGTCTGCCAGTCAGACGGGGTTTCCAGCCCTTGCGGGCCAAAACATAGTAGCAAGGGCTTGCCATCAACCGTAATATAGTTCTTACTCGTGAAGTAGTTAGACTGGAGGAACTCAAAGTCCTGCTGTGCGGCGGTGACGGTATCAATGCCTGCAACGGCTTTAACATTCGGCAGTGTGGCGTCTTCATAGCAAATGGCAAACTGCAGGCCCGAGCCACCGATATGATTAAAAATGGAATCGGTATTGCGTTTAATGTTTGGATAATCATAGACTGCATGGGTGCCATACCAGTCTACTATGACGCCGTCTATTCCCGCATATTTCATCAGCATCATGTGGTAATTGATAACATCGGTATCTGAACTTGCATAGGGCCCTATCATGGGATAAAACCAAGATGCAATGTCCCTGCGACCATTCGCAAGGATAATGCTGGGGTCCTGTGTGTTCATTTTCCAGTGATAGCCCCATGTACCTGTGCCGGAGGTAAGTGAATCATCGAACCACGGCATATAATGGACGTATACTTTTTGAGGGTTGGTCTTTGTAACTGCCACCGGCGTAGTGCTGTTGCCAGTCGTGGCGGTATTCGCCGCCGTATTTCCCGGCTTACTTTTTTTGCAGGAAAAAACCAGTAAACTACCCAGCAAACCGATGAACAGTATTTTTTTCATAAGATCAATTTAAGACAACGCAAAAACAACAGCAAAAACCTACACGCTGTCGGACGAAAGCTTGTAAATAGTGTGCGACAAATACCCCTCACCGGGACGGAGAATTGTAGATGGAAACGCTGGCTTATTAGGCGAATCAGGGAAGTGCTGGGTTTCAAGGCACAGTGCCGATTGCCGGCCGATTACTTTACCATCGTCGGTGGTCATAGACCCGTCCAGGCTATTTCCGGTATAGAATTGCAATCCAGGTTCGTCGGTGTAGACTTCCAGTTTTCTTCCACTGGTGGGCTCTGTTACGACCGCTGCGGCGATGGTTGTATCTTCCTGTGTATTTAAAACATAATTATGGTCGTAACCGCCGCCCGCTGCGCCGATCCTTTCAGCCACCCTCCGGGGCGTCCTGAAATCAAATGGCGTATCTGCTACTGATGCAATTTCTCCCGTAGGTATACCCGTTGAATCGACCGGGGTATATGCAGCGGCATTGATTTCAACCACATGGCCTAAAATATTTTTAGACACATCGCCCGTAAGGTTGAAGTATGGATGAACGGTTAAATTAATGGGTGTTGGCTTGTCAGTTGTGGCACTGTAGGTGATCTTCAGTTCATCCGTATCTGTATATAGGTAGGTAACGGTAACCTGCAAATTGCCTGGGTAGCCTTCCTCTCCGTCCTGGCTCATATAGCTAAGGGTGAGGCTGTTCGTATCCGTGTTGACGGTGGGCTCCCAAAGGAACTTGTCAAATCCCTTGACACCGCCATGCAGGCTATTATTCCCATTATTACGCGCGAGCGTGTATTCTTTGCCATCAAGCGCAAACCTGCCATTTGCGATGCGGTTTGCATAGCGCCCTATGATCGCACCAAAATGAGGGCCATTAGGTATGTATTTTGACAGGCTATCAAAGCCAATGATGACGTCAGAACTTACACCTGCACGGTCTTTGACCAGCCACGATGTGATGATGCCGCCGTAGTTGGTAATTGAGACCTGGTTTCCATGGTTGTTGGTAAATGTATAGAGATGTACATCGTGGCCATTGAATTGGCCAAATATCGACGTGGAAATGCGGTTGTCGTTAAGATTGCTCATACGGTTCAGCAAGGCTTGTAAAACACCTTAAATAAGCTTTGATTTAAAAAAACAGTGCTACTTTACTGCAATATAAGTAATTCATCATCACGATTAAACACTACTGAAAATACTTTTAAAATTCGGTCAATATTGTATTAAAGTTGCCAAATAATGTGTTAGTTTAAAAGAGGCATACATCCTACATTGTCAAGTAATTCTATCGAATATTACTGCCTTTGCAAGACTATATTTTATTCATCGACACGGAGGGGTCAGGGTGGCCAAAAAACTGGCATGCGCCATACGCTGACAAGAAGAGCTGGCCGTATTCCGTTCAGATAGCCTGGGTGGTCTATACCAGGGACGGTGTAGAAATAAAACGGGAAGACCACTATATAGGCGATGATGATTTTACCATATCGCCGCAGTCGCAGAAGATACATGGCATAGACCGCGCGTTCCTGCAGAAAAATGGAGAACTGCGGCAACATGTAATGATGCTGCTATCTGATGACCTGTTGCAATATCAGCCATTGATAGTGGGGCACTTTATGGAGCTGGATATGCACATGATCGGCGCTGATTTTTACCGCGCAGGGATAGCAAACCTTTCGGTCAACTTCCCCACATTCTGCACCATGAAAAGCAGCACAAAGTATGCGGAACGGCAAAACTCAAAGTACCTGCGGCTAAGCGAATTGTATCTGGCATTGTTCGGCACAGAACAGCCCGGACAGCATAATGCGATTACAGACGCCGAGGCGGCGGCAAGGTGCTTCTTCGAAATGCTTGGCAGAAACGACATCAACCAGGCTGTTATAGACGACTACAATTTAAAAAACAGGTATGATCAACCAAACAAGCCGGGTTGCGCCCTGCTATTATTGGGTCTACTGGCATTGGTCATTCTTTTAATTAAGTTATTATGAGCACCATAGCTGAATTCCTCAAAAATATCGTCCCGTTCAACGAGCTGCCATCCGAAGTATTGGAAAGCCTGTCCAAAATGCTTCACGAGGTATCTTACAAAAAGGACACAGTTATCTACCGTCAGGAAGTGAGTAAAATGCGCGGCATAGATATTTTGGTTTCCGGTGAATATGAAACGTTCTTTTACGACAGTTCCCAGAATCGGCGGCTTGAGGAAAAATACCACAGCGGAAGTTGTTACGGGGGCATATCGGTATTGTTGAACAGGAACCAATCGCTGCGCACCGTTATCGCAAAAAAGGGAACGGTCGTTTATGTGTTGCCTGGTAAGGAATTTAAAGAACTGTGCAATGCTTATGAAAACTTCTTTCACCATTTCACAAGTGAGTTCGGCAAGCGGATGCGCGATGAGGAGTACTCACATTTTTATAAGCGCCCGACTGATTTTTCTGAAAGCTATATAGCCACCGACCAACTCTATTCCAGAAAAATAAGCAGCGTCGAATTTCGCGAGATTGTTTCATGCGGCGTTGAAGAGCCTTTATACAGATGCGCCCAGATCATGGCCGACAACAGGGTGAGCTGCATTTTTATCAGGCAGGAAGACGGGCAAATTGCCGGCTTTATAACTGACATACTGCTAAGGGACAAAGTGGTCGCCCAGCAACGGGACGCTAAAAACACTTGCCGCAGTATTATGGACACTGCAATTATTTCCATCAATGCGGAAGCATATCTGTACGAGGCACTTCTGATGATGTTCCGGACGAAAACGCGCTATTTACTGGTAGAAAAAGCAGGAACCTTTTATGGGTTTTTGAGCCGAAATAAATTACTGAGCGAGCAGGCCCAATCTCCGCTGACGTTCATACAATCAGTAAAATTGGCATTGTCTGATGACGAGCTCAACCGTAAGTGGAAGCAGGTACCCCAGATCGTAACCCAATTGATAGACCGGGGCGTAAATGCAGAAATAGTAAATCAGGTAATTACGACCATTTCAGATACCATCGCACTTAAGGTCATTGAAAATGTGATCGCAGAAATGGGCGCACCACCGGCTAAGTTCATATTCGTGGTGCTGGGCAGTGAAGGCCGGAAGGAGCAGACCCTGAAAACGGACCAGGACAATGCAATCATCTATGAAGATAAGGCGAACGAACACCGACAGTTGGTGAGGGACTATTTTTTGAAATTTGCCGAAAAAGTATCTGACAGGCTCAATTATATTGGTTTTTCATATTGCACCGGCGGTTATATGGCCAGCAATCCCAGATGGACGCATTCACTGTCTCATTGGAAGAAAAACTATCACGACTGGATAGAGGAACCTAAACCGGAAAACGTAGTGAAATTCGCTACGTTCTTTGATTGCAGGTATATTTATGGTGAGGCTGCGATCATACAGGAGCTCCACCAATTTCTTGACGGGGAGTTAAAAGAAACGTCAGGCCATTTCTTCTTCTGCCTTGCTAATAATGCACTGCAATATGAACCACCACTAACCTTTTTCAAAAACATAAAAACGACGACGGTAAACCAGAAAGAGGTATTCGACATCAAGAAGGCCATGACACTCATTGTTGACCTGGTAAGAATATATTCACTGAAAAACAGGATATTTGAAGTAAATACCGGCGAGCGATTAAAGGTCTTAAAAACCAATGGCATCTTCACTGAAGCTGAATACCATGAGTTGTCGCAATCGTATTATTTCCTGATGAGCCTGCGTTTAAAAAATCAGGCACGCCAGATCATCTTCGACCGTGCAGCCCCCGATAACCATATCATCATAAAAAAACTGACCAAGATAGAACAGGCAACGATTAGGGAGATATTTAAAACGATAGAGAATTTTCAATCGGGGCTGCGGATAAAATTCACAAACAGTTTATTAGTTTAGTATGCAGAAGATAAGGACCCTCGGCGCAAGGAAAAATATAGTACTAATAGCCCATGACCACAAAAAACGTGACCTGGAGGAATGGGTGGGCGCTAATATTGCGCTGCTATCCAGGCACGAACTTTATGCTACGGGAACAACAGCCAGGCGGATAGAACTTGCGACGAACATACGGGTAACACCATTGATGAGCGGCCCACTGGGCGGCGACCAGCAGGTGGGGAGCATGATAGCGCAGGGGCTCATAGACATCATGATCTTTTTTTCCGACCCTATGGAAGCACTGGTACACGACAGCGATGTAAAGGCCCTGGTGCGCCTTGCAGCGGTGTGGAATATCCCGTTTGCCTGCGATCGTTCCAGCGCCGATTTTCTGGTAACGTCCAGTTATTTTAATAGCGGTTATGATATTCAAGTACCTGATTATTCGCATTACCTGAACCGAAAAATTGAAGAGCTCTGAGGTTACTGACGGAATAGAAACAAAATAAAAGAAAGAAATGAAAAAGAAAGTTTTATGCTTTGGCGAATTACTCTTGAGGCTCTCCCCTTCGGCAGATGGCGCATGGATCAGGGACAAAAGTATGAATGTCTATGTGGGAGGCGCCGAGCTTAATGTCGCGCAGGCATTGGCGCGATGGGAAATACCGGTGCGTTACTGTACGGCATTGCCGGATAATACGGTAGCCGAAAACATAAAACGATATTTATCATCAAACGGCATAGAAACGGCGGTAATCAATAACGGCGATCGCATCGGCCTGTATTACATGGCGCCCGGCGCCGATCTAAAACACGCAGGAGTAATTTATGACCGTAGCCTGTCGGCATTTGCGACACTTAAAAAAGAGATGATCGATTGGGAGGCCATTTTTGAAGGGATCGAGTGGTTTCATTTCAGCGCCATAGACTCTGCGATCAGTTATGAACTGACTGAAATCTGTGAAGAAGCACTACGGTTTGCATCGAAGAAAAATATCACTATTTCACTTGATCTGAATTACCGAGCAAAATTGTGGAAATACGGGAAAACACCCGGTGAGATCATGCCCGGATTGGCGAAATATTGCGACCTTATTATGGGGAATATTTGGGCCGGGGAAACGATGCTTAACATTGCCCTTGATAACGAACTGATCCGGAAAGACCAGAAGGATGCTTACCTGCTACAGGCATTTAATTATTCCACGGAGGTAACGCGGCAATACCCTAAGTGTAAGTTTGTGGCCAATACGTTCCGGTTTAACGGAAGCCGGGAACGCGAAATCAATTATTATGCAGCGTTGTGTACAGGGGGCAAACAATATAATACAGCAACTTATAGTTCGTCGGCGATCCTTGATAAAGCAGGGTCGGGAGATTGTTTTATGGCTGGCCTCATCTATTCGATATTGCACGGGCACAGCGCTCAGGCTACCATTGATTTTGCAGCAGCAGCAGCTTTTTCAAAATTCTTTATTCCAGGCGATTCTACAAATATTTCCTGTCACCAAATTAATCAATTGATAAAACATGACTAAGGCACAACAGGTACTGGCATTGATCAAACAACAAAAAGTGATGCCCTTATACTATCATGATAGCGCAGCAATAAGTATGCAGGCGGCATGGGCTTTATATGCGGGAGGTATAAGGCTCATAGAGTATACCAACCGCGGGGCTAACGCATTAAAAAACTTCAACGAGCTAAGGAAGCTGGTGGATGCGGAGATGAAAGACCTGCAATTAGGTGTAGGGACGATCAAGAGTGCAGATGATGCGAAGAAATTCATTGCCGCAGGCGCAGATTTCGTGGTTGCACCGATTGTGAATCCTGAAGTTGCCGATGTGGTGCACCAGAATAAACTATTGTGGATTCCCGGGTGCTTCACGAACACTGAAATATATACTGCAGAGACATCCGGGGCGTCGCTATTAAAAATATTCCCCGGCGGCGTTGGTGGCCCGCCTTATATCACTGCCCTGAAGGAGATATTCCCCAACCTTGACTTCATGCCTACCGGCGGCGTAGAACCAACTGTTGCCAGTATCCATGGATGGCTGAAAGCGGGCGTTGTGGCAGTTGGTATGGGCAGCAAGATGGTAAGCAAGGAAATACTGGATAATGGGCAATTCGAAAAACTAACAGAAACGGCAAAAAGTGTGCTCAAAATCATCAGCGAATATCGCGGATGACAACGTTACAGGGAATTATCGCCAATTCAAAAAATGCAGGCCAAAACGGGGTTATATCACGAAAGCTTCACTAACGCCGTTTCCAATTTTGCGAGCATTTCGTCGATCTCAGCGTCATTACATGCCCCTACACTTAGTCTGTACCAGGGAGAGTTGCGTCCGCTGCCGAACGCGTAAAAAGGCACTATGGCGAGCTTTGCCTGATCAAGGATGTAGTTTGTGACGTCGGCCTGCGTTTCTAATGTTTTGCCATCTATAAATTTACCTGCATAGTCGAGTTTTACCGTCAAGTAAATGGCGGCCTGCGGGGCAATGGCATCCACATTCAGTCCCTTGGCTTTGAGTTTTATCAGACCGTTGTAGATGCTCACAAGCCTATGCTCAATTTCTGATTTGTATTTAGCAAGAAACCGGTCAATGTCTTCCTTCTTAAGCAAGTAATTGGCCGTTGCCTTTTGTTCTGCCATTGGCGCCCATGCCCCTATGTGGCTAAGCAGCGCCTTCATTTTAGCGATTATTGCTGCCGGGCCAAAAGCCCACCCTACCCTGACGCCAGTTGCCGCAAACGACTTAGAAATGCCATCTATGAAAATGGTGTATGGCCTCACTTCAGGGCAAAGGGATACGGGGTTGTAATGCCTGATCTCACCGAATGTAAGTAACCAATACATCTGGTCGAACATGATGTAAAGTTTCTTTTCATCTTCTTTACGTGTTTTATTTTCTTCCACTACAATCTCACAAATGCTTTTCAATACATCAGCAGGGAGGGTAGTACCGGTTGGGTTTTGTGGCGTGCATAAACAGAGCAATACAGCGCCTTTTACATTGTTCCTGATATCCGCGACCGTAGGCATGAAATTATTCTCCGGGGCCGTCTCTATGACACAATGTTTGCCAACATTCATTTTTGTATAGTGATTATTGTTCCATGACGGAACTGTGTAAATCACCTTATCCCCTGCATCCACTATCGTTTTAAAAACCGAATAGATCAGCGGACGGCCCCCACTGGCAATGAGTATCTCATTGACCGGATAATTGACGCCTTCCCTTTCTTTGATAAACTCACTAACGGCGCCCCGCAGTTCCGGTAACCCGTCAGCAGGTGGATAGTTGGTATATGATCTATTGTACGCATTGATTATTTCATCTTTCAATTCAGTCGGGATCGGGAAAATTGACGGGTCGAAATCGCCTATCGTATAGTTGTATATCTTTTCCCCTGCCTTTATCCTTGCATTGATCTCATTGCCCAATTTTACGATTTCCGATCCGATGAGTGTTTCTGCGAGTTGACTAAGTTTCATAATTTGTGTTGAAAAAAATTGATCGAAACGGTACGTGAGTGAAATTTCGAAATAAAAACGATAATTAAAATTACGTGATTTACAAGGCGCTGATATAAAATTATCTATCGATGAAGAACATCAAGACCACCGCAAAAAACATGCAAATTTACCACCAAATAGCTAGTTATTAAAATACTATTTTTACATTTTTCAGTATTGAATTACCGCGCCGATAAACATCCACATTTTCGATATTTTACGATACTAACTACAAATAAAAGGTACTTGTTGGCCGATAAAAGTTCCTGATTTTAATGTAAGCTGTCGATTGTTGAACGGCGGACCTGCAATACCGAAGGTATTATTTCACTGTGTGCCCCGGCTACAATTTTTCTTTTTTCAAGGTGGTCGAATAACAATCTGGCTGCTGTCTCTCCCATTTCAAACGCGGGTTGGGACATAGTTGTCAAAGCAGGCTTTAATATTCCTGCACATGATAAGTTAGAGAAACTGAGCACTTTCAAGTCACCGGGAACATTGATGCCCTGCGATTCGCAAACTGAGTAAAGCTTAACGGTCAGCCGCTCCCCGGTAACGATGATCCCATCTGGGCGCCTGTTGCCGTTCAATAGTTCCCTGATGAGCATTTCATTCTCCTCTTCATCGGAAGTCGCATGAATAACATCACCTTCACCGAATGCAATATCGTGCTTATCAAGGGCCATCTTAAACCCCTCAATCCGCCTGTGGCTCATGGACAGACTCCTGGAAATGGAGAGAATGGCTATTTTCTTGCATCCGCAAGCTATGAGGTGGGCTGCGGCATTATAGCCGCACTCGTAATCATTGGTCATAATTTTCGGTGCAACGATGCCATCGCATGCACGCCCAACAAAAACGAGGGGGATCTCATTCTCCTGGAGGCGCGTTATATGGCCAAAGTCAGTAGTGTCTGATGAAATAGAATGGATGACCCCATCTACCCTTCCTGATTTTGCAAGGTCAGCAAATATCTTCTCTTCTATCTCATGGTTGTCGCTGGTCAGATAGATCAATAGATGGTATTCCTTGCTATTCAGCGCGGCTTGAATGCCGCCTACTATTTGTGAAAAATAATTGTTGGAAACATTTGGCAAAACAACAGCAATCGTATTGCTCCGTCCTCTTCTCAGACTACTGGCAAAAGGGTTAGGTGAATAGTTTAACTCAGACGCAAGATCCCGAACCCTTTGCTTTGTTTTTTCACTTATTTCATGACTGTCTTTCAGCGCTTTCGATACTGTCCCTACAGACAGGTCCAGTTTTTCCGCCAGCAGTTTCATGCTCAAATTGTTCATACCCGATACCGTATTTACGCAATGGATTTCGTAAATAAAGGTACACCGAATTGCCCCGACAATAAAGAAAAAACTTTAAATTGCGAGAAATTGGTCCTTAATATTAAGAACATAAATGCTACCCCGTTGTAGCCAAAACTTAGTAGGTAAAAATGTCCGGGTATTTTCTTAGTTGTGATTGGGGCACATCGGCATTCAGGCTTCGATTGGTAAGGGTTGGCGACATGTGTGTGCTGGACGAAGTGAAATCGTCACAAGGAATGGCCTCAACTTTTAAAGCATGGGAGGAACGGTTATCCGGTGATGATCCAGACCGAGTTGATTTCTACCTTAAAGTGATCTCCGAACATTTGTCGATTATTGCACAACGATCAGACGTAGATGTAAAGGATTTGCCAGTTGTTTTGTCGGGCATGGCCTCCTCCACTATTGGCATTCTCAATATGCCTTATAAGAAATTACCATTTAATACCGACGGCCGCGATCTTGAAGCACGCTGGATCCAACGCAGTAAAGAGTTCGCGCACGATGTGCTTTTAATATCCGGCATTTGCAATGACGATGATGTGATAAGGGGAGAAGAAACACAGTTGATAGGATGTATAGAGGAAAACGCAAAAAACGGGGAAGAGCAACTATATATTTTACCCGGCACGCACTCTAAACATATCTATGTCGAAAACGGGTCCGTCAATCACTTCCAAACGTTTATGACCGGTGAATTCTTTGCGTTGTTGTCTACCAAAAGTATTTTGAGTAGTTCTGTAGCAGTGGACAGCCTATTTGACGCGGAAAGCTTTAAAAAAGGCGTGTCGGCTGGAGCCAATACAAATTTGCTACACGCCGCTTTTTTGACGCGGACAAATGAATTGTTCGGGAAAAACAACAAAGCTCAAAACTACAGCTATCTGAGTGGCCTACTTATCGGGACAGAGTTAAAAGATTTACAAGGACTTAAAAAGAAGATATACCTGTGCTCTAGCGGCAATCTGAAAAAGCAGTATGAAGCTGCGTTAGAGGCGCTGGGATTAAACGAGCGTTTAATCTCTTATCCAGCAGAATGGATAGACGGATCAGTGATAAGGGGGCAATTGAAATTATTAAAAGCAAAACAAGAAACTCATGAATAATAAATTTAAATCGGACGAGTTTGAGCGGGTGCCCATCATCGGCATTTTGCGGAATTTCCCGAGCGATAAAATTGAACGGTCGCTGGAGTCTTTTCATGCTGCGGGGCTGACGACCATTGAAATGACCTTAAATTCTAGCGGCGCAAGGGAGCATATTGAGCAGATGGTAGCGCGGTGGGGCGACAAACTAAATATAGGCGCTGGTACCGTCTGCAATTTAGAAGATCTGGATGTAGCGCTATCCGCTGGCGCGCAGTTTATTGTCACCCCGATCATCAATGAAGAAGTCATCACTGCCTGCGTAACAAAGGGAGTGCCCATTTTCCCCGGCGCTTTTACGCCGTCAGAAATTTATAAGGCTTGGTCGTTAGGCGCAAGCATGGTTAAAGTTTTCCCGGCATCAAGGCTGGGGCCGGAGTATTTTAAAGACATATTGCAACCCCTAAACAAATTAAAATTAATAGCCACCGGCGGGGTAACGAAAGATAATTTCATGGATTTTTTGCGTGCCGGGGCTAAAGGAGTGGGTATTGGGAGTAACTTGTTCCCCAAAGAAATGCTGGACAATAATAAATGGGGTGAACTCACTGATTTCCTGAAAGGCATTGCCAACGAAGCTTCGAAGGGGAAACAGTAAAACCAAAAATCGTTAAACTGCATAAATTTAGCGAGTAAGAGATCGCGAAAGCAGCAATCAGAAAAGCATACAGAACAGAGCATAAACGAAATATCAACAAGCATTTTAAACTAAAAAATCAGGTTACTAAATGAATCAACAGAATTTTAATGACCAGGTAGCAATAGTTACAGGGGCGGGGCAGGGCATAGGGTTTGAGATCGCCCGGCAACTGGCGCTAAATGGGGCTTCGGTAGTATTAAATGATATTGATGAGGCCATAGCAAAACAAGCAGCCGCCGAAATAACTGCAGCAGGTGGTATATGCCATCCTATTTCTGGCAGTGCATCGGATGTGGCGTTTATTAAGCGCATGGTAGCGGAGACCGTGCAGAAGTTCGGGAAGCTAACTATTGCAGTAGCGAATGCCGGCATTACGATACACGGCGATTTTTTTGAGTACACGGAAGCGTCCTTCCAACGGATGACCAGCGTGAATATGGCCGGCACTTTTTTTCTTGCACAGACCGCTGCGCAACAAATGCGGGACCAAAAAACCGGAGGCTCACTCCTGTTCATGTCATCGGTGAACGGGCACCAGGCAAATAAGCATCTTGCCGCTTACGCCATGACGAAGGCCGGCATTGAGATGCTCGCCAAGAACCTGGTGATAGAATTATCGCCGTACGGAATATCAGTAAATTCCATAGCTCCGGGCGCCACGCTGACACCCAGAACCAAACTTGAACAAGAAGACTTTGAGGGTGTATGGGCAGGGATAACACCAATGGGCAAAATATCCACCGTTACCGATATCGCCAACGCCGCGTTATTCTTTGTTTCTCCGGCATCACGGCAGGTGACCGGGCAATATCTGATCATTGACGGTGGGTGGACTTCTATTAGCCCATCGCCAAACAAACCTTTATAATCATTCAGTTCGTAAACAAACCTGCATGGCAAACAATCAGTGGGAACTTGTAGTAGACCGTACCTCCAAACTAGGTGAAGGGCCAGTATGGGATGCACACAATGAGCGGTTGTTATGGCTCGATATCCTGCAAAAGGAGATCCACCATTTTTATACAAAGACAGCAGTTCATAAAACATTCCGGTTGGATCAAATGCCCGGAGCCATTGTATTGACAAAAGAAGGAGGGATCATAGGGGCGTTGCAACACGGGTTTGCCAGAATTGACCTTGAAAAAGAAACTGTCACACCTATTACTGATCCAGAGGCAGCAATTACAGAAAATCGCTTTAATGACGGCAAGTGCGACCCTGACGGAAGGTTTTGGGCAGGTACCATGTCCCTCTCAGAAGCCCACGGCGCAGGCACTTTATACACCTTAGAAAGAGACCTTTCAGTCACCGAAAAAATAAAGGGAGTAACCATCTCAAACGGCCTGTCGTGGAGCCCTGACCACAAGACGGTCTACTACATAGATACACCAGCGTGTGAAATTGTGGCTTATGACTATAACAGGGTGGACGGGAGCATAAGAAACAAAAGGACAGTGATCCGTGTTTTATCCGAAGACGGATACCCTGACGGAATGACCATCGACACTGAAGGCATGCTCTGGGTGGCGCATTGGGCCGGATGGCAGGTGATACGATACAACCCATTCTCCGGTAATATATTGACCCGCATTAAATTGCCGGTTGCCAATGTCACATGCTGCACGTTTGGTGGCGCCGGCCTCGACGATCTCTATATTACCACTGCCCGGAAGGACATTAGTGAAGAAGACCTGAAAAAACAGCCGCTTGCCGGATCACTTTTTGTAGTGCGAAATTGTGGCTACAAAGGCTTTCTCCCATTCCAATTTGGTGGCTAATGCGCGCTTTTCTGCTTAGCATTATACTCATTGCTGATGGAGTCGTAAATACTGATCTTGTTATTTGAACGACCATCTTTTTCAAAAATGGAATCCCAGGTATTAAGCGGCTCCCAAATAAATGCACCCTTACCCATGCCTCCGGGCACATTGAAAATAATATCGTTTACCTCACGCTTGCGCTGCGAATATTCTACAACTACTACATCTTTATCATATCGCGTAGCAAGGTCAGTAAGGTTATCACGGAGCTCATCCAAAGTGCCATGCCACTTGGGGTAATACGATAAACCGATCACATCAAAAGGCACACCCCTGTCGATCATATTATCCAGAAAAAAACGCGACTCATCATTTTGGCCCCCAAGCGCTATATGCAGCATGATCTTTGTAGCAGGCGCAACCGAATGCACAGCCGCGATACCTGAATATATAAGTTGCGCCAAACTATCAAGATTATTGATATTGCCTGCGGGCCACACCATGCCATGGTTAATTTCGTTACCTACCTGCACCATGTCGGGCAGCGTCCCCTGATCTTTCAACCCTTGCATCACTGATGCTGTGTAGTCGTACAGTGATTTTTTGAGGGTACTGAACCCTTCACCGCGCCAGCTAGCCGGCATGTACTGCTGCTGCGGGTCGGCCCAATAGTCGCTATAGTGAAAATCAAGCAATAGATTTAGGTGCAGTGCCTTAATCCGTTTTGCCATTGCAAGCGTATGTGCGAGGTCACAAAACCCCTTACCCGGTGAGTAACCGCTGTCCCGGGCTGGATCGTTAAAAATCCTCAGACGGATATAGTTGAAGCCATGGTCCTTTAGAATTTCTATTGCATCTTCTTCGTGGCCATTATCAGAAAAATGGACGCCCCGGTCTTCCAGTTCCGGTAAGAATGAAATATCAGCTCCTATTATTTTCCCAAGTGGTTTCGACGCCCCGGGATGGTCTGTGTAGCGCCCATCACTTACTATTGAAGCATTATGCGGTAATCCGGGATGTATGGCAACTATGGTTGTGCTGCCCTTGTATAATCCCCTGGCAGTGGCCACTAATTCAATATTTCCCCTATTATAGCCCGCCTGAACAATGACCTGGCATTTGCCGTTAAACAAATGCCTCTGCCAACCTGACCGCTCACATTTATCCGGCTCATGGCTTGAAGGATCTCCATTACCAACACCTATTATTTTTGCATCGCCGGTTACCGAAAAGCTAATGATGTCATCAGCATCAGGAACTTCATTTCCCTGCTTGTCCACTACGCTTACATTTACGACTGTTGCGTCTGATCCATTTGCAACGATGGTTGTTTTAGACGGCGCCAACACCACTTCCGACGGTTCACCGGTTGTATGAATTTCGGCTGTAAGTTTGCGGCGATTTTTATAGGCGATCGCTTTCAGTGTACCGGGCTGATAATGTACTTGCCACTGCAAGTGCCCGTAACGCGGCATATCTTTCCTACCAAGGCTTATGTCGTTCAAAAACAGTTCTACACTATCTGCATTTGAATTCACCCAAACATCTATCGGCTGGCCCTCCTTACCTTTCCAGTTCCAATGTGGCGAAATATGCAAGACATCTTTGTCGGTCCACCATGACTGATAATAGTAGTAAATATTTTTAGGAAAGCCACACATATCCATCGTCCCGAAATTAGAATTGATGTCAGGCCATTTGTAGGGAGTGGGCTCACCCCGGTAGTCAAAGCCCGTCCATACAAAACCTCCGGAAAACCAATCGTTCTTTGCAGCAATTGGCCACCATGTCTCAGCGGTACTGGCCCACCATGGTGCGGTTACGTCCTCATCAGGCACATAATCTCTAATCGTATCCCGGCTATACTCGCCACGTGTCGTAACCGTGCTGCCCATTTCCGTGCCTACTATAGGTTGATCCGGGTGATTGTGGTGGTAGGCTTCAACTCCGAACTGGCGATAATTGAAACCCCTTACGGGAATAACCTCATTGACACCTTCAAAAACATTGCCGAGATCGGCGGCATAAGTGCTGGTACGCGTAGGATCAAGTTGTTTTTGTATACTCAGTAATGTTTGGGCTATACTTTTTCCGGTACCGGTCGTTTGCACGTACCCCTCTTCGTTGCCGATAGACCAGAGGAAGACACAAGCCCTGCTCCTGTCGCGACGGATCAGTTGCTCAAAGCCACTTTTGTATTCCGCACTGCTGTTGAGCAAACGGTTCTCGTCAAGTACCAGCACTCCCAGGCTGTCACATGCGTCGAGCAGCTCAGGCGTTGGGGGGTAATGGCTTGTCCGGTATGCATTTGCACCCATATCTTTCAGTAGGCGTATACGGTAGTATTGCAGGTAATCAGGCAACGCAGTACCTAACCCTGCATGGTCCTGATGGCAATTAACACCCTTTATTTTCACCCGTTTTCCATTAAGTAATAGCCCTTTGTCGGCAGTCATCTCCACTGACCGCACACCGAAACGGAGCTTGTTACTGTCCACAATTGCTTTGCCCATTTTTACAACAGCTACGATCCGGTACAAATAAGGATCTTCCAATGACCATAGCTTTGGGTTATTTACTGATACTGATGATTTTACAGCATTTTGTTGTCCGGGGTGAAGTTGAATTTCCTGCGGTGGCGCACTTGCTATTACCTTACCACCTCTTGTAGTAATGTAAAAACCTATGCTGCACTTTTCGCCTTTTAAGCCACTGTTTTCTACTGTGGTCTCTACGTGGACATCGGCTTTGTTACCCTGCATGGTGGAATAAGCAAACACTCCGTCGTTAACGATATGCACCGGGTTCTGTTTTAGCAGCCATGCATGCCGGTAAATGCCAGCCCCCTCATAAAACCAGCCCTCGTATTGCGAAGCATCTACCCGCACGACGATGACATTATCGCCGCCGAACCGCAGATAGTCGGTGATGTCATTAGAAATGCCCGTATACCCACTTGCGTGAGACCCTATATAAAACCCATTGACCCATATTTTGCTATCCCTGTATATCCCATCAAACTGAAGGACAAAGCGTTTGCCAGTGTCGGCCCTTTGTATATAAAAATGCCTGCGGTACCAGCCGATACTGTTTTCCGGGTACAGGCCGCCAATGGGCTTGTAGCCATGGCCCATCACATCTTCATTTTCATTGTTTTCAAAGGGAAGCGAAACGGCCCAATCATGGGGCAAATCGATATGCTGCCACGCCGTGTCTGAAAATTTCGGGCTAATGGCGGTTTGTTCCGCCTTGCCCGTTTTGGAGAAAATGTTTGCGACGCCGAAGTTGAAATCTTTAGCGGGGTCAGCGGCGTTACCCAAATGAAACCGCCATCCGGTGTCCAAGCTCATTTTATCCCAAACGGCAGTGGCCTGCGCGCGCGATAATTGCGGCAAAACCGAAAGGATAAAAAGAAATACCAGGTAGCTTTTCGTGCCCTTTTTCATGATAAAATACTTTACGGGTTAACTCAAAAAAAGAAAAGTTTACTGAATAAATTCAATAAACTTTCTCCTATTGTAAACACACACCAACTTTAGGTTACTATACCAATTCCTTTATAAAAAAATATCAACTTGCTCATAAAGTCTAATGCGATTCCCGCGTCACCGCACTACCCGAACCGCCCCTGAGAAAATCAAAATCCGCTCCCAGGTGGGGTTGAAGCACATGCTCCTGAAATAACTGCACATACCCACGCTCAGCAAAGTGATTGGGCTGCACCCAATTTTTCTTACGCTGTTCGATCTCTTCATCCGACACGTGCAGCGTCAACGAAAGATTTTTCACGTCGAGGGATATCTCGTCGCCGTCCTTTACAATCGCCAATGTGCCACCCAATGCTGCCTCCGGAGATACATGCAGCACAACAGTACCAAACCCGGTACCACTCATCCTGCCGTCTGAAATACGCACCATATCTTTGACTCCTTCTTTCAGCAACTTTTTCGGCAGGGCCATATTGCCCACCTCCGGCATCCCAGGATAACCCTTCAACCCTACGTTTTTTAACACGAGCACACTGTTTTCGTCTACCGCCAGGTCCGGATCATCTATCCGCGATTTGTAGTGCTCTATGTTTTCAAAGACAATAGCCTTACCGGTGTGTTTCAGCAGGTGCGGACTCGCTGCTGATGGCTTTATCACAGCGCCATTCTCACACAAATTGCCTTTTAGTATCACAATGCCTGCGACTTCATTAAAAGGCTCCTCCACAGTACCGATCACCTCCCTGTCGTAGCATTCACTGGAGTCGTAATTTTCTTTGATCGTTTTCCCATTCACGGTGATGCAGTCCGTGTGAAGCAACTTATCAAGCTCCTTCATCACCGCGGGGAGGCCCCCTGCATAGTACATATCTTCCATGAAGTACTTACCAGAGGGCTGTAGATTAAGTACCAACGGAACGTTCTTATCGATGCCGTTAAAATCGTCGATAGTGAGATCAATACCGATGCGGCCGGCTATAGCGAGCAGATGGATCACAAAATTTGTGGAACCACCTATTGCCGCATTTGTGATGATCGCATTTTCAAATGCTTTCATGGTCAGCACGTCCGACATCCTGAGGTTTTCCCGCACCATATCCACAATGCGCATCCCAGACATGTGTGCCAATACTTTTCTCCTTGAGTCGGACGCCGGTATGGCCGCATTTCCGGGCAATGACAATCCAAGTGATTCCACCATGCAGGCCATCGTGGAGGCCGTACCCATCACCGCACAATGTCCGTCGCTGCGGCACATACAAGCCTCTGCATCGTTATACTCTTCCTGGGTCATCTTGCCCAGCCGGAACTGATCGTTGAAGCGCCAGCCGTCTGATGTGCCTATATTTTTTCCTTTATACTTACCGGTGAGCATGGGCCCACCTGAAACAACCAATGTAGGTATGTTCACACTGCATGCCCCCATCACCAGCGATGGCGTAGTTTTATCACAACCGCACAATAGCACCACGCCGTCCATGGGATTAGCCCTGATCGACTCTTCCACGTCCATACTCGCCAGGTTGCGGTACAGCATTGCTGTTGGCCTGATGAGCGTCTCGCCCAATGACATCACCGGGAACTCAACGGGGAAACCACCTGCCTCATAAATGCCATTCTTTACGGATTGCGCCAACTCCCTGAAATGCCCATTGCACGGAGTTAATTCTGACCATGTATTGCATATACCTATTACAGGCTTACCTTGAAATTCATGTGCGGGTGTGCCCTGGTTTTTCATCCAGGCACGATAAATAAAACCGTCCTTGCCCTTTCGCCCAAACCAATCCTGACTTCTCAATGAAATATCTGACATGTTTTAAATGTTCCGTTTACCAAAAAATTGTATAGATAGCCGCCAGTAGCCCAATAATAATTATACTCCCGACCATAAAAGCAGGGGATACTTTAAACATTGACCTGTCGATCTCCAGTCCATGGGCTTTTACGCCGTTCCTGTTTTCAACGGTACTGATGATATACATCCCCACTATGCAAATTACAAAAACAATTCCCATTCTGTCCAAAAAAGGGATCTCATAAACACCGGGTGCGGTCGGAGTAGAAAAACCACTCGGCGCCAGGAACGCCAGGCTCATGATATGGGGCAGAAACTTAAAGAACAGGGAAAAAATAAATCCGCCGATAGTCGCGAACAGCGCGGCAGACGATGTAGCCTTCTTCCAAAAGAAGCCGAGAAAGAACATGGCAAAGACGCCAGGCGATACAAAGCCCGTATATTCCTGTATATACTGGAAACCACCCTTTCGGTCAATGCCCAGGTGCGGGGAAATGATAATAGCCAGTATCATAGCCACCACCACGGTGATCTTGCCGATCACTACCAACCCTTGCTCATTAGCGCCCGGATTGATCTTTTTATGGTAGATGTCCAATGTAAAGATAGTGGAGATACTGTTTGCTTTGCCCGCAAGTGACGCTACGATAGCCGCAGTGAGGGCAGCAAAAGCAAGTCCTTTGAGGCCCACGGGCAGGAGACCAAGCAGAACGGGATAGGCCCTGTCGGGATTCAACTCGCCGCCAGGCATCATCTGTGCGTGAAAACTCCCGTTAGTGTATAACACATAGGCGGCAATGCCCGGTAATACGACAATCAGGGGCATCACCATTTTAAGGAATGCTGCAAACAGCAACCCGCCGCGGGCCGTTTTGAGGTCGGCACCCAGCGCACGCTGCGTGATGTATTGATTACAGCCCCAATAATTTAAATTAGCGATCCACAGCCCACCTACCAATACTGTTAACCCCGGGAGGTCGGCATAGTTGGGATTGTCCTTGCTGAGTATCATGTGGAAGTGGTCATTAGCCGACTTTTTCAATATGCCAAGACCGCTTATTACTCCATCCCCACCCATGTGTTCACTAATGAGCGACAATGCAAGATAAGTAGTCACCAGCCCGCCCAGTATCAGGAAGAACACTTGAATCACATCGGTATAACCAATCACCTTCATGCCACCCAGGGTAATGAAAACAGCGAAAGTGGCGAGCCCTACAATGCAAATGGAAGTATCGATACCTGAAATGCTGTTGATGGCAAGCGCCCCCAGGTACAAAATAGAGGTAAGATTGACCACCACATACAGCAGCAACCAGAAAACCGCCATGATCATGCTTACCGTGCCATTATAGCGCGTGAGCAGGAATTGGGGCATTGTAAATATCTTATTCTTTAAATAGACCGGAATGAAGAACACGGCGACGACTATCAGTGTAAGCGCAGCCAGCCATTCGTAAGATGCAATAGCCAGACCGATCTTGAAACCGCTCCCGCTCATGCCAATGAACTGCTCTGCGGAGATATTTGAAGCAATCAGCGATGCGCCGATCGCCCACCATGTCAGTGAGCCCTCCGCCAAAAAGTAATCTGCTGAACTGATCTTATCTTTTCTCTTTCTATTGTATATCCATAACCCATAACCAGCCACCATAACAAAGTAAACACAGAACACAATGTAGTCCAGTTTATTAAGGCTGTTGCTTTGCATAAATAGTAGTTAGGTTGATTTTTTGCAAACCGATTAAAAGTGGAACACCGATTTGAGCAGGTACTGTAAACGAACTGTTTTATTGATCACGTAAAAGTAAAAGCAGTGCATTTCCATACAGGACACCCTTTTTGCAACTTATAATACAATATTTGCAAAGTCGTATTTCGCTGCAACAAAGTAAAATAAATAGGTGTCAGAATAAATTAGCCCCTCACTGATGTGGACTATAATGTGAGGCATTCTTCGGGCAATTCCATTCGGTATTTTAGTGGCGTCTTGCCCATGATGAGTTGGAATTGCCTGTTGAAATAAGAGATATTGTTGTACCCACATTTATAGCAAACCTCGGCTATCGCTATACGCTTGGTACTGAGTAAGTGGGTGGCGTGGGCGATGCGTACTTCGTTCACAAACTGCGAAAAAGTCTTTTTTGTCCTGCGTTTAAAATACCTGCAAAATGCAGCTTCGTTGAGGCAAGCAGTAGACGCAGCATCCTTAAGGCTCACATTTTCGCTGAAATTATCCATGATATACTTCACGATGGATTCCATTTTCTCAGAGTCCTTTTCGCTATGCAGGTTCTTTTCCTTCTTTAGTGTTATGAACGAGATCTTACTGTTCTTCTGAGCAGACAGCAGGTCCAGCAGATTAAGGAGGGTGAGCAGGGAATCCATCAGGGTGTCGGTCTTGAGTTTTTTGAACAGCGAATGAAGACGCTCATCCGGCTCAGCTATTTTCATCCCTAATTTAGATGCTTCAAGCATTTTCTTTATTTTCCGAAGCTCTGGCTTTTCAAAAAAATCCTTCCCCAGGAAATCCGGGCTAAACTGCACCACCAGCGAATGTGCCATCTCTCCGGTATCAACAAATGATTTCTCATTGTAAAAACAGTGTGCGAATTCGGGGCCAAACAAATAAATGTCACCTTCCTGAAAATTCATGATCCTGTTTTCACCATAAAACTTGCCATAGCTTTTGACAATGTATATTAACTCATAGGCATGATGAAAATGCAACGGCGCAGTGAACTGAGGCTGGTAGTATTCCTTAAGAATAAAGCTGGAATCACCAGGCGACGATATTTGCTGAAAGATCATTTTCATAAATAATGAATTTTATGTTTCGTGAATGATACAAATCTAAACAATTTTATTATCAAAACCATAAAAATCAGGTAAATGAGTATAGAACACACAAATATGCAATTATAACACTCGTTTTTAACTGGATTTCAATATGATTATACTGTAAAACTGCATAATTGTGTTCGTCAGGCGAAACCAAAATTCTATTATTTTTTAACTTTCAGACAATAACGAAAACTTAAATTGGGGGATAATGACTCAATTATACTTGAAGGCATTCATGGCCACCGTGATCTTACCTGTAGTGTCAAACGCACCCAGCAAGTAGCCCTGCCAATTATACGACTCAGGCTCCCAATACATGACGCCCAACCCATTGCCATTAGCAACGGATTTTGTTTTGGCAATTAAGTCATTCAGGAACTGCTGGCAATTTATTGCAGAATCTTCGGCCATCCCTACTTCACATACCATTACCTTAGAACCATATCGGGTGATCATGTCGTTCATGTTTACGAGGCATTCACTGTCCAGTGCCGCCCAGTTTGTAGTGTACGGGTAAAGCGACATGCCGATCACATCCCATTTACCACCGTTTGAAGATAAGCCGTCAAACAGCCACCGGTAGGTTGCATTATCATAACCATTGGCCAGGTGCACCAAAACGTTTATAGAATCATTAACCGCCTTCACCGCAGTGTAGGCCGATAGCTCCAGCGCCGCAAAATTAGCCATATTTATTGATGCCTCCCCGTCTGGCCAAAGCATTCCGTTGCTCACTTCGTTGCCTACTTCCACCCATATAGGATTTATATTGTTTGCTTTAAGGAGCGTCAGCACGTTGAATGTATGCGTGTACACCGCACGCCCCAGATCACTAGTGCTTAGGCCGGCCCATGCAGCGGGCTTGGTTTGGTGCGCGGGGTCGGCCCAGGTATCGCTGTAATGAAAGTCGAGCATCACATGCATCCCCAAATGATTGGCGCGGATAGCCTTGGCTAAAACATCTGCCGAATCGCACCACCCGCCAACAGGATTTACCCACACACGCAGCCTGATCGAATTGATGCCGGATGCCTTTAGGATTGCAAAGCAATCACCCTCGGCGCCGCTGCTGTCGTAAAACAACTTACCACTCGCCTCCATTTGCGTGATCCAGCTTACGTCTGCGCCTTTTACAAATGCCGTGCTATAGAGGCCAGTAGTGGCCTGCTGCGGGGTAGCCGATGCTGCGGGGTGCGACTTCTTGCAGGCGGTTACGCTAAGTAAAAACATTAATATAAAATACAGCTTTGACATAATTTTTTCAAGCAAATTAGGTCAAAAAACAACATTGAGACATTTTTTCACCCTAAAGTTTTCGACAAAATTAAATCTGTGTAAACATTGTATTAATTATTGCAAAAATTGTGGTTTACTAGGGTATAGTTTTAACATACTTTTACAATCAGCTTTTATTGCAATATAAAACGATGGTGAAAAATAATCTTTTAATCAATTGTGTAAATGATCCGCCTTTCAGAAAATCACCTTGATATTATTTAATCGCATTTGAATTAATAATCATTTACAAAACAAATATAAATATGAAAATAAACTTACGCTTTAGTAAAAGCCACACACTCAGCAAGGCCATTTTTCTACTCATCTTCCTGCTATGCCCCATGATTCAATCGAGGGCCCAGGATGGGGGCAAATCACTAAAAGGGATTGTCTATGACTCGAAGGGCTTTACCGCCATTAATGCTACTGTGAACCTGAAAGGGACCAGCACCGGAACGGTGACGGATGCAAACGGGGAATTCACCCTCCCCTTGGCCCCGGGTACTGATAGCGGCACGCTGATCATTAACTACATTAATCACCTGACAAAGGAATATCATTTCACCAGCACAGGCTACCAAACCATAAAGCTCGAAACCAAGGGTGGTGAGCTGAATGAGGTAGTGGTAATTGGTTATGGCACGGCTGTGAAGAAAGACCTCACCGGAGCCGTTGGTTACGTAGGTGAGAAAGATTTTAACCAGGGCGTGATCTCGACGCCAGATGAACTCATACAAGGCAAGATCCCCGGAGTGGTCGTAACACCAAATAGTGGCGCGCCTGGAGGAGGCTCTACCATTAATATCAGGGGAATAAACTCTATTAATGAAACGACAGCACCTTTGATCGTTTTGGACGGAGTACCATTGTCCCGAAATACCATCGCCGGCGCACCGGACCCATTGAGCTCTATCGCTCCTGAAGACATTGAGAGTTTTACTGTACTTAAAGACGCCGCTTCATGCGCTATATATGGCGACAGGGGATCGAACGGTGTTATCCTGATTACGACAAAGCACGGGAGGACGGGCAAACTAAAGGTAGATTTCAGCTCTACCACTGCATTTTCCCAAATAACAAAATATACCGACGTGATGGACGCAAGTCAATTCAAATCATACGTAATGGCCAATGGCACACCCGCTCAGATTGGACTATTGGGCAATTCAAATACCGATTGGCAGAAGCAGATCTTTCAAAATGCGCTCAGCACCAATAATACGGCTACGATCTCCGGCGGCATAAAGGATTTACCTTATCGCCTGACGGTGGGCAATTTTGATCAGGATGGTATACTCAAAACCGGCTACCTGAAACGCCAGTCTGTAGGGCTCAACCTCACACCCTCGTTCTTAAAAAACAGCCTGAAGGTGACCGTAAATGTAAACGCAACGCATTCTGAAAGCAGGTTTGCGAATACGGCCGCGATCGGCGACGCATTACGCTTTGACCCTACCCAACCTGTTAATGCAAAAAACAACTTTGGCAATTATTTTGCCTGGTTGTCAAATGGGATCCCCACGTCATTAGCCACGAACAACCCTGTTGCGGACTTAAACGACAAACGCGATATTAGTGGCGTTAACAGGGGAATAGGGAATATCCAATTGGAATATGCCCTTCCAAAATTACCTCAGCTCAAGGCTGTCGTAAATGCCGGTGGCGATATATCACAAGGCAATGGTTACACCAGCGTATTGCCGTCCTATACAGGTTCTTACTCGGCTGGTGGTACTTACGACACTTACAAGCAATACAACAGAAATGACCTATTGGATATGTATTTGAACTACAAAAAGAATTTTGACAAAATCCATAGCTTGCTTGACGTGACCGGCGGCTACGGATATCAGGATTTTGTGACTTATGAGCCGGGTACGACGACCGATTATATCCCAAGCGCTTCAGGTGTGATCACTGCTCCAACCACCAGCCTGCCTGATTCAACAAAAGCAGTCCTTGTATCTTACTATGCAAGACTCACTTATATTTTCCAGGATAAGTACATCTTGTCCTTATCTGATCGCGAAGATTATTCCTCTCGCATAGCCAATGGTCATGGAGGAAATTTCTCATCAGCGTCGGTAGCGTGGAAAATCAATGAAGAAAATTTCCTGAAAAACGTTAGCGCCATATCTCAGTTGAAATTGAGGTTTGGATATGGACAAACAGGAAATGCCGATATACAGGACTATCAGTACATTTCTAATTATTCCTACTACACGGCCAATGCCCAATACCCCCTCGGTGGTACAAATTATATACCGCTGGCGCCCGGCGCCTATAACACGAATATCAAATGGGAAACAGTAACAGGGAGTAACCTGGCCCTTGATTATGGCTTTCTGAACAATAGAATTTCCGGTAGCATTGACTTCTATTCTAAAAAGACTACAGATTTGTTGATCTATGCCCCAGTTGCGGCGCTGGCAAATCTATCGAATGAAATAACCCAAAATGTCGGCAGCCTTACAAACAAGGGAGTCGAGTTCAGTATCAGCGCAATACCCGTGATGACAAAGGATTTTCAATGGAACCTGAACTTCAATATCGCCTATAATAAAAACGAAGTGACCGCATTGACGGGCGCAGGTTCTATTTTGCAAACCGGTGGTATCAGCGGTGGAACCGGGAACACAATACAAGCTGACCTTGTGGGCCAGCCGGTAAATTCTTTTTACGTATACCAGCAGGTTTACTCAGCAAATGGCACGCCAATTGAAGGTCTTTATGCAGCGCAGAAAAATGGCACCTTATTATACTCTTACAAGTCTCCAAACCCGACCACTACATTGGGATTTTCGACCACTTTCAATTACAAGAAATGGGGGTTGTTCCTGGCCATGCATGCTGATCTAGGGAATTATGTGTACAACAATAATCTCTCGAACCTCGACACGAGAAATGCTTTCTTTCCTCCCCAAAATTATCTGGCAAATGGATCGCCGGATGTACTGTATACGAAGTTCGCCAATTCACAATATTTCTCTGACTACTACGTGCAAAATGCTTCGTTCCTGCGTATGGACAATATAGCTTTAAGCTACAATTTCGGAAAGATCATTGCAAAAAAAATCGGTTTGACCGTGTCCGCTATATGTCAGAACGCGTTTTTGATCACCAAGTATACAGGGCTTAACCCTGAAATACCCGGCGGCATTGATAATAACGTTTACCCGATACCTCGCGTTTACTCACTGGGAATTAAACTCAATTTTTAACGAAAAAATATTAGATATATGAACATGAAATTCCTAAAAAAGTTAACAGTTGTTACGTTAGTCGGTTTTGTTGCAGTTTCCTGCAACAAGGACCTAAACGTGAAGCCAATTGTGGGCACAAATCCCAGCAACGTTTATGACAATTTAACGGACATATCCGGTGTAATGGCCAAGGTATACGGGGGCCTTACTTTAAGCGGGTCTACTGCAACTACATGTGACCTCGGAAGCTACGACGCAGGCACCAGTGTGCTTTACCGCATTTTTTGGTATGGAGAGGAAATGTCTGCCGACCAGGTGAAAATGTCCTGGAACGACGGAAACCTGCCCGATCTCTGCACCGACACCTGGACTCCGGACAATGATAAATTGCACTTGCTATATGACCGCGCATTTTACCAGATATCGGTGTGCAATGAATTTCTTCGCAACCTACCCGCGTCAAAGGTCAACAGTTTTTCATCGTCAGACGCAGCAACCATTAAAAACTACGTAGCAGAAGCCCGGTTCATCCGCGCACTCACCTACTGGATGGCTATGGATTGTTTTGGTAACATACCTTTTGCCACTGAGGCCTCAAGTGTTGGCACCACACCACCCAAGCAGGCTACCCGCCAGCAAGTGTATAATTTCATCGTTTCAGAACTTTATTCCATTCAGGGCGATCTGCTTGCCCCTGCATCTAATTATGGCCGGGCGGACCAGGCTTGTGCCTGGTACTTGCTGGCAAAGGTTTACCTGAACGCCAAGGTGTACACGGGTACAGCACATTATGATTCCGCTGCGTATTTCTGCCAGAAGATCATGAACGCAGGTTATAGCCTTGCACCAAACTATGCAAACCTATTTCGGATTGATAATCAAACCACGTCCAAACAGGAAATTATTTTTCCGTTACGCGCAAACGGTGTAACCAGCCAATCTTATGGCAACAGTACGTTCCTAATATGTGCAAGTATCGGAGGCGTGAACCACACTGATTCAAACGTGACGAGCGTAGCCGGGACCAGCGGTGCATGGGCCGGGTACCGTGCTACGCCAAATCTCGACGCACTGTTTCCAAACTTGTACACAACCAGCGATGTGCGCGGCAGGATGATAGACTCTGAAGGACAAACTATGCAAATGACTACCCTGCTGAATTATCCCAGTGGTTACAGCATTAACAAATTCAGGAACGTAAGTTCAACAGGCACACCAGGTTCCAACCTGACATTCGCCGACTTGGATATTCCATTCTTCCGCCTTGCCGACGTGTACCTCATGTATGCAGAAGCATCATTGCAAAACGGGGATGGAGCAGACGCAGCTACTTACGTGAACAAAGTGCGTGAAAGGGCAGGCGCCCCAGACATGACCAATGTGACACTGGACAGTGTGCTTGCAGAACGCGGCCGTGAATTGTATTGCGAGGGTACCAGAAGGACGGACCTGATCCGCTTCGGATACTTTACCGGTGGCACTTACTTATGGCCATGGAAGGGCGGCGCTGCTAATGGAGAAGCCATTGACGACCATCTTAATTTGTATCCGCTCCCTACAACTGATCTCGCTACTAACCCGAACCTCAAACAAAATACCGGATATTAATTTTACCATCAAAAAACTAAATTATATGAAACATACACTTAAATATACACTTTTTGCTGCCATGCTGGTTTTCGCCATGGCATCCTGCAAAAAGGACACCAGCAATCAGCCAAAACTAAACATAAGTGGTGCAACAGCCACGCTGTCTGCTAATGCTACAGGGCCCTTTGTTTTAGATTCTACTCAGAACGCTACAACGGCAGTGACATTTTCATGGGATTCCGTAAAATTCGGCTATTCCCCAAACGGCACTGTGTACGTATTGCAGTTTGACGTTCCATCAGACAGCTTTAAAACGCCACAGACCATATCAGTGACCGGATATACACAAGCGGTTACTGTGCTGGCGCTTAACAATATGGCCAATCAATTGTCGATGGTCGACGGCGCAGTAGGCACATTAAACGTGAGATTGAAAGTTACAGTAACGCAATTGGGCGTTACCGTAGGCACGTCAGAAATTGTAGCGCCTGTTTATTCCAATATCATTTCGTTGCAGGTCAATCCTTACTATGTGGCTATACCATTTTCATACCTATGGGTGGTCGGCGACTACATGAACTGGACCTGGCCTCCAAGTGGCGTAAACCTGGCAGATAGCCTGGCCTCTGTAAAGTCAAACGGAAAATATGAAGGCTTCGTAAAGATCATTGGTGGCACCAGTTCTGATCAATTCAAACTTTGCCCCGCATTTAGCTGGAACGAGGCTTTTGCCAACGCTTCCAGCTCCGTGAGCACCACGGGATTTGTTACTACGATCCCGCTGAACACTGCCGGTGGAACAAACAACAACCTTTCAGTTCCGGCTAATGGCATTTACTATATGCAGGCAGACACGCTGGCATTAACGCTCTCAGCTACCCAGGTAAATTCCATTTCTGTCATCGGCTCTGCAACCGGCAACACCGCTGTGCCACTAACTTATGACACGGTAGCCAACCATTGGAGCGCCTCTTCATCACTGTCTTCCGGAAGCATAAAATTTGTAGTGAACAATGGCGACCCGTCAAGTGTATCATTTGGCGCCAGCAACCTGGTGAACCATGTGGCTAACGGTGGCGCGCCAATTTCAGTTGCCACCGCCGGAACTTACAATATTATTTTAAACGTATCGCATCCTGGTAGTTATACAGATTCGCTGCAATAAGTGATCGTTTATCGTTTTTTGTATATTGACTGCTCAATCATAACAAAAGGTTGAGCAGTCTTTTTTAGGGATAATAAGGCTTTAATAAAATCAAAAATTCTATGCCACATTTCGAGACAACGAAGCGCTGCTTAACTGCGTTTACTGCACTGTTATTTTCCATAGCAACGGCTGAGGCACAGCATACGCCGGTGGCCACGGCTGGCAACGTGCTATCCGTAAAAGTAAACCAGCAACAGGTAGACATCACCACAGATCATTCGTTCGTAAGTATTGCAGTTTATTCGCCAGACATCGTAAGGGTGAGGATGGACAGACAGGCGCTGGGCGACGATTTTTCATTTGCGGTGGTAGGCACGCCACAGAAAACAAACGCCAATATCCAGGACCTGCCCAACGAAATTGACATCACCACAGACTCGCTAAAAGCAGTAGTGAACAAAAAGCCTTTTTCAATTGCATTTTATACCCCGGATGGCAAGCTCATCAATAAAGATGAAGACGGGCTGACTACAAGCTGGGTGAACGAATCTGTGACTACCTACAAAACCATGCAGGATGGCGAGCGTTTTATAGGGCTGGGCGAGAAAACCGGCGGGCTCGACCGGCGCGGAAATGGATATACCAACTGGAATTCTGATGTGTTCGGCTATTCCACCGGGCAAGACCCCATGTATTCCACCATCCCATTTTACATGGGCATCCATCACGGCCTGAACTACGGTATATTCCTCGACAATACTTACCAGAGCGATTTCAACTTTGGCGCAAGCAACAATCGTTTTTCGTCCTTTGGCGCAAGAGGCGGCGAAATGAACTATTACTTCATCTACCACACCCGCATAGCCGATATTATCACGTCATACACCGCACTCACCGGTCGCATACACATGCCGCCATTGTGGAGCCTCGGCTACCAGCAAAACCGGTATAGTTACTACCCGGAAACGGAAGTAATGAGGATAGCACAGACGCTGCGGGAAAAAAAGATCCCTTCAGATGGTATCACCCTGGACATACATTATATGGACGGTTATAAATTGTTTACCTGGAACAAAGAGCGCTTCCCTGACCCGCTTAAAATGACGAATAAGCTGAAGGCTATGGGCTTCAAGACCACGGTCATAGTAGACCCCGGCATCAAGGTACAGAAGGGTTATAGCGCTTATGAGAGCGGTGTAAAAAACGACATATTCATCAAGTACAATGACGGCAAATACTATACCGGCCAGGTATGGCCCGGCTGGTGCCACTTCCCGGATTTCACGGGAGCGAAAGGCCGTAACTGGTGGAAGGAGGAACTTAAAACTTATGCGGCAGATGGCGTGGCCGGCATCTGGAACGACATGAACGAAATAGCGACCTGGGGCCAAAAAATGCCGGACAATGTATTGTTTGACTACGAAGGCCATACTACATCTCACTTGCAGGCGCACAACCTATTCGGGATGCAGATGGCGCGAGCAAGCTATGAAGGTTACCGCGCCGCGCTTAACAAGAGACCATTTATCCTCACGAGGTCCGGCTATGCGGGTTTGCAACGCTATGCGGCCATTTGGACCGGCGACAACAGGTCTGAAGACGACCACATGCTAGCGGGCGTAAGGCTGCTGTACAGCCTTGGCCTCAGCGGTGTGCCATTCACGGGTATGGACATCGGTGGCTTCACCGGTAACCCCTCCCCTTCCCTGTTTGCCCGGTGGATGGAGATAGGCGCGTTTACACCCTATTTCCGTAACCACACTGCGGTAAATACCCCTTCATCAGAGCCTTGGACTCATGGAGAAGAAGTACTGGAAATATCACGAAACTATGTGAACCTCCGCTACCGCCTGCTCCCTTATCTGTATTCTTCTTTTTATGAGGCATCTGTTGATGGGCTGCCTGTTGTGCGTTCGCTGGCCATCAATTACACCCACGATGCTAAAATATATGACGGGCAGTTTCAAAACCAGTACATGTTTGGGCAATCATTGCTCATTATGCCATTTGCCAGTAATTTAGGTTTCGGCAAAGTTTATTTTCCGGCGGGGAAATGGTATGACCTCTACACGGGGGCCACTGAAAGCGGGAATAAGGAAAAAATAATGCAATTGTCGCTTAATAAGCTACCGGTATACGTAAAGGAAAGTAGCATTATCCCCATGCAGTCATTGGTGCAAACGACCGCCGATAAGCCTACGGATACACTGGTTGTGTACGTATACAACGGCGATGCGCAAGGTTCCTTCCAATATTATGAAGACGATGGCGCTTCATACAATTACGAGAAAGGCGAGTTTTACAAACGCAAAATTTCTTTCGACCCCAGCGCCCGGAAAATCGTGTTTGACAATGCCGAAGGAACTTATGCAACGAATTTCAGAAATATAAAATTAGTACTTACCGGGTTTAATGACCTGAATGAACTTGCAGTAGACCAGACAAAAATGAGGGCTGCTGTTGACTTTGTTTCACGCCTGAGCCCAATCTCCACGTTCGACCCACAGGGTTCAAAAAATATGCCTGAAGGATATGACGCCAAGTGCATCGTTTTTAAAAACAGCAATAAAAAGATAGTCATTCAGTATTAATTGTTTCTTATGAAGACATCCCTTATTAAATTTTTTCTGGTTCTTGTTATTACTTCCATCGCGGGCAGTAGCACAGCCCGCATACCTGCGCTGGAACGCGTGGAACCGGGATTTTGGTGGGTGGGTATGCACAACCCAGACCTACAGTTGCTGGTACGTGGCGACAACATAGCCGAATACAGCGCACACCTAAATTATCCCGGAGTAACAGTAAAGGAAATTCACAAAGTAGAAAACCCGAACTACCTGTTTATTGACCTCGTGATCAGTAACGGTACGAAGCCAGGGAAATTCCCCATCACGTTTCGCAAGAAAGGTGCACGGGACATAAACTATGAATACGAACTGAAGTCCAGAAATACATCTGCCAACAGGAACCAGGGTGTAACGAGCAAGGACCTCATTTACCTGATCATGCCCGACCGGTTTGCCAATGGAGACACCAGGAATGACATTGTGCCCGGTATGCGCGAAACCAAGCTGGACAGGGACTCCATGTATCACCGGCATGGCGGGGATATACAAGGGATCATGGACCATCTTGGCTATTTGAAAGACCTGGGGGTGACGACAATATGGTGTACCCCGGAAATTGAAAACGACGAGCCGCACGCATCCTACCACGGCTACGCTGTCACTGATCATTACAAGATAGACCCACGATACGGCACAAACGAACTTTACAGACAATTTGTAGCGAAGTGCCACGCCATGGGCCTTAAGGTGATAAAGGATGTGGTGCACAATCACTGTGGTTTGGAGCATTGGTTTATCAGGGACCTGCCCATGAAGGACTGGGTGCACCAGTGGCCGGAATTTACACGCAGTAATTTCAGGGACCTCGCAGTAATGGACCCCCACGCAGCTGATATAGACCGGAAGAAAATGCTAGACGGATGGTTTGACCGTCACATGCCCGACCTCAACGAAAACAACCCCTACGTGCAGCATTATCTTACTCAAAACCACATCTGGTGGATAGAGTATGCCGGGATCGATGGGTTACGACTGGACACTTATCCCTATAATGACGCAGACTATATGGCGCAGTGGGCGCTCGATGTCAGGGCTGAATTTCCCAACCTGAGTATCTTCGGTGAGACACTTGTGAACAGTGTGCTTGAACAAGCATTTTTCACGGAAGGAAATACAGTGAACCGCGGACTTGATACCCACTTACCCGGCATCACAGACGCTCAGGTGAAAGACGCTATTTACGAAGCGATCAACGGAAAGGAAGGCTGGGTAGACGGAGTGAACAGGCTATACCAGACGTTATCATTTGACTTTACGTACAAGGACCCTAACCATAATGTGATTTTCATGGACAATCACGATATGAGCCGTTTCTACTCCATGGTGGGCGAAGACTTTAATAAATTCAAATGTGGTATTGGAATGCTGCTGACGCTCCGGGGTATTCCACAATTGTATTACGGCACTGAACTGCTCATGAAAAATTATTCCAATCCCGATGGCCTCGTCAGGTCCGATTTTCCGGGCGGATGGAAGGGCGATAAAGCCAATAAATTTACCGCCAGGGGAAGGACGGAAAAAGAAAATGAAGCATTCAACTACATCAGAAAACTGGCAAACTATAGAAAAAGCAGCGCCGCGCTCCAGACCGGTAAATTGATGCAATACATACCAAGCGACGGAGTCTACGTATATTTCAGATACACCGACAGCGAATCGGTAATGGTGGCATACAACAGCAGCGATAAAGAGCGGACGCTAAATCAGCACAACTATGACCAGCGGTTGGGCAATTGCGGCAAATTAACGAACGTTGTAGACGGGAAAACAATAACAGACCTGAGCAGTATTACCGTTCCTGCAAAGTCAATAGCCATCTATGAGCTCGGTAAATAAAGGCACGGCAATATGAAGTAGCCGCATATTTTAAATATGCAGCACCAAAAATCGGGCTATTTTGTAAATATGGTATATAAAGTTGCAAATTTTGTCCTTTGATTCGCTTCCGATTAGGGGTAATTTTACATTAATTATATATTTCTATTTACGCTAAATTATTGCGATTGTAGGAATAAGTGGTTGGAGAGCAATCGTGACGTGGCACACGCTGCGAGGGTTTTGTTTAAATATATATGTAAAATATTTTATTTTCAACACAAAGCGTATCAATTACAGTCAAATCATTTTATGAAAAGTATATTATTAATTGCTTCTTGCCTTTTCCTAAGTATTTTTTCTGCACAGTCGCAGGTAGTTACCACTTATCCTATGTTCCCCGTTGATGGTTCCGGCGTCACGGTATATTTCCACGCTAATCAGGGCAACCTGGGCTTGTATCACTACACGGGCAGCGTTTTCATTTATACCGGGGTAGTGGTAGCTGGTACATCGGGCTGGTCGCATGTGGTGACCACATGGGGATCGGGGAATGTAACCTACCGCATGACCCAGGTAGACAGTAATACATACGCCTATACTATCCCGAACCTACGGACCTTTTATGGTGTGACCGGTACCACCCAGATAGATAGCCTGGCGCTGCTGTTCACCGATTCTCTTGGCGACCTGGCTGGACGCGGCACAGGCGGCGCTGATATTTTCTACCCGGTAATACAACCCGGCGTATTCACGGCAAATTTCTTTACACCTACCACGATACCGGAATTAGTGCTTCCCGGCGCTACGCTTACAAGCCTTTATGGCTGCTCCGAGGCCGCCACCATCAACATTTATCAAAATGGCGCGCTGCATGGCACGTATAGCGCTTCCGACTCACTGTTTCTCTCTTTTACAGGTAGCGTCAGCGGGGTCAATTGGATAAAGGCCGTAGCCAATAATGGTACGTCCACTATAACGGATTCATTCTATTATGTACAGTTGGCCACGCCGGTAATTGCTGCGCTACCCGCAGGCGTGCATGATGGTATTAACTATATCGATGATTCCACTGTTACGCTGGTGCTCGTGGCGCCTTACAAGCAGTACGTGTTTGTGGAAGGGGACTTTAATAACTGGGAGATCAACAACAGTTATGAAATGAAGGAAACGCCGGACAGCAGTCGGTGGTGGATCACCATTGGGCACCTTGTGCCCATGCAGCAATATGGCTATCAGTACCTTGTAGATGGCACCATTAAAATTGCAGATCCCTATACAGAGGAGATACTGGACCCCGCGAATGACCCATATATCCCCGCATCCGTTTATCCATCCCTAAAGCCCTACCCTACGGGCCTTACCACCGGTTATGTATCTATACTGCAAACCGCAAAGCCTGCGTATAACTGGACGGCAACATCGTATGTAAAACCCAACGAACACAATTTGGTGATTTACGAACTCCTGGTGCGCGACTTCCTGTATACGCACGATTATCAATCGCTACGGGACACACTGGGTTACTTGAAAAACCTGGGTGTGAATGCAATTGAGTTGATGCCGGTCAGTGAGTTTGAAGGAAATATCAGTTGGGGCTATAATCCGGATTTTTATTTTGCGCCTGACAAGTATTATGGCCCCGGCGATTCTTTACGCGCCTTCATCGACGCTTGCCACTCTATGAACATAGCAGTGATCCAGGATTTTGTATTTAATGATATTTTCGGATCGTCTCCGCTTTGCCAGCTCTATTGGGATAATGTAAATTCATGGCCTACGGCAAATAATCCGTGGATGAATACCGACTGTGACCCATCCACGGCCGGCTACCAGGGCAAGCACCCCGATGGCGTAGGATATGATGTGAACCACGAAAGCCCCTATACCCATAAATTCTTTTCAGACGCCGTGCACCACTGGGTAAAAGACTACCACATGGATGGCTTCCGTTTTGATCTTGCAAAAGGGTATACACAGTTTTATTCCGGCACCAATCTTACACTATGGGCAGATTATGATAGCTCCCGCGTGAAGATATGGGAAGGGTATGCAGATTCCATCTGGTCGCTTGACCCATCAACGTATGTTATACTTGAGCACTTCGCAGACAATGATGAAGAAACCGTTTTGGCCAACTACGGCATGATGCTGTGGGGAAATATGTCGTATAATTATGAGCAAAGCGCCATGGGCTATGTTACATCCGGCGGGGATTTAAGCGCCATGTCTTACCAATACCTTGGCTGGAGCCAGCCAAACCTTGTAGGCTATATGGAAAGCCACGATCAGGAGCGCATCATGTACCAAAACGAACAATATGGCGCATCAAACGGAAGCGGGTACGATGTAAAAAACCTCGACATCGGGCTGGCCCGGGCCGAGCTTGACGCAGCATTCTTCTTCACCATCCCTGGCCCCAAGATGATCTGGGAGTTTGAGGAACTCGGCTACGACACCAGCATTAATGCCGACGGCGGCAATACATCGCCAAAGCCGATTTTGTGGAACTACTCTATGGTGCCTGCAAGGGCTGCTGTATACAACCAGTTCCGCGACTTGATCTATTTAAAGACGCAATACCCTGCAGCATTCAATACCAGTAGCTTCTCGCTTAATGTAGGCTCGTACACCATGCGTTCCATCAACCTCAACGATGCCAGTATGCAGGTAGTAGTATTGGGGAATTTCGACCTTAACCCTGGCAACAACGGCGTCTTCTTCCCGCACACCGGTTGGTGGTACGAGTACTTTACCGGGGATTCACTGAATGTGACCACATCATCTACCACTCCCGATAGCATTTACCTCAACGCAGGCGAATACAGGCTCTATACGTCCAAAAGTATAACACCTCCCCCACCGGCACTGGCTGTAGCCACTGTTGCCGCACAAAAAATTGATGGGGTGCATTTATACCAGAATTTTCCAAATCCTTTTAGTGGCAGTTCCACCGTCGATTTCAGCCTGCCCGCTGCCATGCATGCACGGATGGAGCTATTTGATATGATGGGGGCCAGCAAGGGTATAGTTACGGATGCAGACTACTCAGCCGGTAATTATACCTTCCAGTTGAACAGCAGTAAGTTTACTCCAGGTATTTATTTCCTAACGCTTACCACAAGCAGTGGCAGCAAACAAACCATTTCGTTTACGGTGATCAATTGAGGCACAAACAATAAACGTTAACGTCAAACTGACCCAATGAAAAAAGTCCTGAAAGAGCAAACCTTTAGCCCACATTGCAGTTCCACTAGGTGACAAATGTTAAAGTCTGTTAAAGTTGATTGTTTCTGAAAAGTTCATTGAGTTTTTTTTCGCGTGGGGGTACGGGATGGAAAATTTGGTTGGAACGATAAGGCCTTCGCTGGGTTTGTAGTACACAAGGGGTATTGTTTTTTAGCTATCCGGTAATGAGCTTTGCGGGGTGTATTTCAAGTTCAGCCTGCGCTATAACAAAGAGAAGCAAAAGAGCGATGCCTACTATCGTTTGGTGGAAAGCTATCGCAACGTAGCGGGCCGTGTGTGTCATCGCACGATACTGAATATCGGGTTTATTGACGATGATTATTCCGCTGAACAATTGAATCTTACTGCCAGATTGCTTACTGGCCGTTATGAACAAAAACAGGCGCTATTTGAGATGGCAGATGAGGCAGTAAGGGAATTGGCTGAGCGCCTGTGGCAAAGGATAATAAAAGAGAAACGGCTTGATCTTACAGAATATGCTCCGGACAGCAGGCACATCAACGCCGATACTATGCGCCACAGTAATGTACGGGAGATAGGTGCGGAATGGCTTTGCCATCAAACGCTTGAAGAACTCGATATTGCCAGGGTGCTGAGCGGATCTGGCTTCAGTGGCGAACAGTTGCAACTGGCCATCACACAAATCATCAGCCGCGCCGTATACCCCGCATCAGAACTGAAAACAGCCTCATGGATAATGGATAACTCGGCAATATGCGAACTCACAGGCTATGACCGTAATAAGATCACCAAAGACAAATTATATGAAAGCGCCCTGCGTCTTTACTCAGTCAAAGACGCCCTGGAGCAGCATCTTTCCCGCAAAACAAATGAATTGTTCAACATCAGCGACAAAATTGTATTGTACGACCTGACCAATACCTATTTTGAAGGACAATACACAAACAGCAGGCTGGCTAAATATGGCCGAAGCAAAGAAAAGCGCAACGATGCCCGGCTGGTGGTACTGGCACTTGTAGTAAATATTTATGGGTTCATCAAATACTCCTGCATCCATGAGGGCAACATGGCCGATAGCAACAGCTTGTCGCACATGATAGACAAGCTGACTCTTAATACCAATACCGTTCAGCCCATAGTAGTAATGGATGCGGGGATTGCTACCGAAGCCAATCTGCAGATGGTAAGAGCCAAAGGCTATCACTACCTGTGTGTAAGCCGCAGCAGGCTCAAGGACTATCAGGCGGTAGCCGGCAGACTTACGGTACTGATGGAAACAAAAAGTAAACGGCAGGTACGGCTTAAGGCAGTAACCAGTGAAGGCCAGACCGATTACTATATGGAAGTGGCCAGTGAAGATAAATGGAAAACTGCCAATGGCATGCGCACCCAGTTTGAACAACGCTTTGAAGAAGAACTGCGTAAAATAGCTGAATCCCTTGGCCGAAAGGGAGGGATCAAAAAGACAGATAAGGTGCATCAACGCATCGGACGTGCCAGGGAACGCTATCCTTCTGTACAATACTACTACGATATAGACATTACCACAAGCGCTGACAAGGAAACAGCAACATCAATACAATGGCAGAAAAATGAAGCACGTTATGCACAAAAGGAAGCCACGCTGGGCATATATTTTTTAAGAACCAGCCTGCTGCTCGAAGATGAAGTAACAATCTGGAATATTTACAACACCATCCGTGAAATAGAAAGCACTTTCCGCACCCTTAAAACTGACCTTGACCTGAGACCTGTTTACCATAAATCGGACAATGGCACCCTGGCTCATCTGCACCTGGGAATACTTGCTTACTGGCTGGTAAACACCATCCGGTGTAAGTTGAAGGCGCACGGCATCAACAGCCATTGGCCTGAAATAGTAAGGATCGGCAATACTCAGAAAATAATCACCACACACGGCACAAACAGGGCAGGCTACCTGATCGGAGTAAGAAAATGTTCTGATCCTCCTGATGAATTAAAGAAGCTGCAATCGATCCTTCGAATAAAACACAAACCATTTGCCAAACGAAAATCTGTAGTACACAAACCGAAACTCAAAAAAAATGAAACACTTTACTATCAAGACTTTACGGACATTTAGCTGCAATGTGGGTTAGGGCTTTTAAATTGGCGCGGAAAACGCGATCCAAACAGACTACCGCAAAGCCGCTCAATTGTTAAAGAAAACTAAAATTCTAAAAATAAAACTCCAGAATCAAAAATAGTCATACTTTTGTGTTTGACATTAATGTCAAGGCTATGGAAGCGATACTGAACAGTGATACGGAAACCTTAATTAAAGCATCGGCTAAAAAGGCATTTTTGAAAAATGGCCTGGCAGGCACACGGCTGCAGGAGATTGCAGACAGCGCAGGTATATGCCGCACCGCCCTGCATTACTACTTTCGTAATAAGGATAAGCTATTCGATGTAGTGTTTACTGAAGCATTCGCAGAAATACACAAAAGGGTAAACGGTTTTGCACAGAGCGATGCACCCGTGGTGGAGATGATGAAAATGTTCGCTTCGGATTTTTATGATGTTGCCATAAAAGATCCGGGCGTAGACCTGTTCATCATCAATGAATTTAACCAGAACCCAGAACGGATGCGTAAGCTACTGTGCGGCGATAATATGCAAGGCGTGAGACGAGGTTTCCTGCATTATATCGAAAAGGCGGTAGAAAAGGGTGAGATTGAAGGCGATCCTTTACAGATCATCATGACTATTGTCTCACTATGCGCCCACCCTTTTGCCGCAAAATCAATGATCCAGAATATGTTTGACATCAATGATGCGAAGTAC